>ENA-OVFS01002134-OVFS01002134.1-human-gut-metagenome-genome-assembly--contig:-NODE-2134-length-9794-cov-2.524797_pt1 | contig 9794 bp, 7 predicted proteins | sample MGYA00237763_ERZ505405 | MGnify/ENA primary metagenome ERZ505405 (study PRJEB26158, sample SAMN06016401) | human gut metagenome | biome: human gut; feature: ankylosing spondylitis patient; material... | reverse complement strand
CCATATACCATTCCACAGGCACTGCTTGCTGAAAAAGTCTGTGAAACGATCGGAATGGACAAGATCTTCTATCAGAACTCCGGTACAGAAGCAAACGAAGCAATGATCAAAATGGCACGTAAATATGGTATTGAAAAATACGGACCGAACCGTTATCATATCGTAACTGCAAAGATGGGATTCCATGGAAGAACTTTCGGTGCCATGTCAGCAACAGGTCAGCCGGCTAACGGATGTCAGGTTGGATTCGGACCAATGACTTATGGATTCTCCTATGCACCGTACAACGATCTGGAGGCATTCAAAGATGCATGTACCGAAAATACGATCGCGATCATGGTCGAACCGGTACAGGGCGAAGGTGGTGTACATCCTGCAACAATGGAATTTATGCAGGGACTTCGTAAATTCTGTGATGAAAACGATATGCTCCTTCTGATCGATGAAGTACAGACAGGATGGTGCAGAACAGGTGCTGTAATGTCTTATATGAATTATGGCATCAAACCAGATATTGTTTCCATGGCTAAAGCACTTGGCGGCGGAATGCCGATCGGTGCAATCTGTGCAACAGCAGAAGTTGCCAAAGCATTTACCGCAGGTTCTCACGGAACAACCTTTGGTGGACATCCGGTAAGCTGTGCAGCAGCACTTGCAGAAGTGAATGAACTTCTTGACAGAGATCTTGCAGGAAATGCAAAGAAAGTCGGCGATTACTTCGCATCCAAACTGGAAAAACTTCCGCATGTAAAAGAAGTAAGACATCAGGGCCTTCTGGTAGGTGTGGAATTTGATGATACCATTGGCGGGGTAGATGTGAAACATGGCTGTCTGGATCGAAAGCTTCTGATCACTGCGATCGGAACACACATTATACGTATGATCCCACCGCTTATCGTAACAGAAGAAGAGTGCGATAAAGCAGTTGCTATCATTGAAGATACGATCAAATCTCTGGAAAAATAAATACAGACAAAAGTGACAAGGGCGTCGCGGATCATCAGGGTATGGTTCGCACGCCTTTTTTGTTACAGAATAAAAGTGTGATTAAGAAAAAACGGTAACAAAAATTCGTGTGAGAGGAAATCGATATGAGACATCTGGTTATAACGATTGGCTGTGAATATGGAGCCAAAGGAAATGCTATTGGCAGAAAAATAGCGGAAGACCTCAATATCAAATTTTACAATCGTGATCTTGTCGATGAGATCATTGAAGAGGTCGGAATTCCGAAAGAGATCATGGAAAAAGTAGAGGAGGGCGGAACGATTGCCGGTAAAGGTGCAGAAGGCGATGTACGTGGCTCGTTTTCCAAGTATGCGGATCTGACTGACCGTGCGATCCATGTGCAGAAGCAGATCATACGAAAACTTGCAGAGAAAGAATCCTGCGTGATCATTGGCCGTTCCGCAGATTATATCCTGAAGGATACAAAAGATATTGATCTTTTAAGAGCATTTATTTATGCTCCGGATGAGGTACGTATCCATAATATTATGGAGAGTCACAACCTTTCTGAAAAAGATGCAAAGATCTTATTACTGGAAAAAGATAAAAGATACCATAAACGTCATCTGGCGCTGACAGGCAGCAACCGAGGCGACCGTCATAACCGGGATATTCTTATGAACAGCTCATATCTTGGAATAGAAGGAACTGCAGAATACCTGGAAGAACTGATCAGAAGAAAATTTGGAAGCGAGGAGGAATAAGACTATGGGACAGAAAAAATCAGAATTTGATAAAGTATTCAGTGCATGGGACATTCTTGTAATCGCTTTTGGCGCAATGATCGGCTGGGGCTGGGTTGTATCTTCCGGAACATGGATCGATGCCGGTGGTGTTGTCGGAGCAGCACTTGCCTTTGCAATCGGTGGTGTCATGATCTTCTTTGTTGGTCTTACCTATGCAGAACTTACCGCAGCCATGCCACAGTGTGGTGGTGAGCACGTATTCAGCTATAAGGCAATGGGACCTACCGGTTCCTTTATCTGTACCTGGGCGATCATTCTTGGATATGTAGGAGTTACCTGTTTTGAAGCCTGTGCGTTTCCAACGATCATCACCTATCTGTGGCCGGGATTTCTGAAAGGCTATCTTTATACAGTTGCCGGATTTGATATCTATGCTTCCTGGCTGATCGTTGCAATTCTTGTTGCCTTCTTAATCATGATGATCAACATTATGGGAGCAAAAACAGCTGCTGTTCTTCAGACAGTTCTTACATGTATAATCGGTGGTGCAGGAATTCTTCTGATCGTAGCTTCTGTTATAAATGGTAATGTGGATAATCTTCAGGGACAGATGTTTATGGGTGAGACAACTGGTACCATGGCAAAAAATGTACTGAAAGTCGCAGTTATCACACCATTTTTCTTTATTGGTTTTGACGTTATCCCGCAGGCAGCAGAGGAAATCAATGTACCACTCAAAAAGATTGGTAAAATGATGATTCTGTCAGTTGTACTTGCAGTTGTATTTTATTCTTTTGTAATCCTTGCAGTTGGTTATGTTCTGAATCCGGAAGAGATTGCACTTTCGCAGAGTACAACAGGACTGGTAACTGCAGATGCGATGGCAAAAGCCTTTGGAACCTCGGTGATGGCAAAAGTTATCATCGTAGGTGGTATGTGCGGTATTGTTACATCCTGGAACTCCTTTATGATCGGTGGTTCCCGTGCATTGTATTCTATGGCAGAATCTTACATGGTTCCGAAAGTATTTGCAAAACTCCATCCAAAGCACAAAACACCGGTCAATGCACTGATTCTGATCGGTATCCTTACGATGATCGCTCCTTTCGCAGGACGTGTCATGATGGTATGGATCTGCGATGCAGGTAACTTTGGCTGCTGTCTTGCATATTGTATGGTTTCACTCTCTTTCCTGATCCTTCGCAAAAAGGAACCGGATATGCCAAGACCTTATCGTGTACCGGCTTACAAATTTGTAGGTACAATGGCAGTGATCCTTTCCGGCTGTATGGTTCTGGTGTATTGTATCCCGGGTTCCGGCGGAACACTGATCATGCAGGAATGGATGATGGTAGGTGCATGGAGTCTCCTTGGCGTTGTATTTTATGCAGTCTGCAAAGTGAAATACAATTCGGCAGCCTTATTGAGATCATTTCGGATGAAGATGCAGCATCTCTTATGCCGGAGGCTGATGATAAAGAACTGGATCTGGTTATTGATGCGGCAATTGACCGTGTACTTTCCAGAATGACGGCATAAGATCGGAAATATGGAGTTTTGAATGATATGATATAGTTATATAGAAGAAAAGAGGCTGATTAGTTATGGAAGCATTTGAATTTTTTATTCCACAGAATATTATGGTAGGTGCAGGAACGATGGCAAAACTTCCGGAATGTGCAAAAAAACTGGGTGGTTCCCATGCCATGCTGATTTCCGGCCCTACACTGCGAAAAATGGGAATTGTGGATAAAGCGGCTGATTATCTGAAAGAAGCTGGTATGAAAGTGGATATCTTTACGGATGTAGAGGCCAACCCGTCCGTGACGACTGTTGAAAAGGCTACAGAGGCATTTAAAGAAGCCGGAGCAGATTTTATCGTGGCACTTGGTGGAGGATCTCCGATGGATGTTGCCAAAGCAGTTGGTATGACAGCAAAATTTGGCGGCAGTATCACAGAGTATGAAGGGGCACATAAAGTACCGGGCAAGATCATTCCGCTGATCGCGATTCCGACTACCGCAGGTACCGGATCAGAGGTGACTGCATTTTCTGTTATTACGGATCATAGCAGGGATTATAAGCTGACAGTATTCAGTTATGAACTTCTTCCATCATATGCAATCCTTGATCCGGAGCTTCTGACATCTGCACCGGCTTCTGTGGCAGCGGCATGTGGAATTGATGCATTTATCCATGCGGAAGAGGCATATGTTTCTACCGCTGCATCACCATTCTCCGATGCCATGGCAGAAAAAGCCATGGAACTGATTGGAAAAAATATTCGCAGATTTGTTGCAAGACGTACAGATCTGGAAGCAGCAGAGGCCATGCTGACAGGGTCACTTTTTGCAGGAATTTCCTTTTCTTTTGCAAGACTTGGAAATGTGCATGCGATGAGTCATCCGGTGAGTGCATTTTTTGATGTAGCACATGGAGTAGCAAATGCAGTGCTGCTCCCGGTGATTGCTGAATATAATGCCCTGGCAGACCATGGAAGATATCTGACAATCTATAATTACATCAGTCCGATTCCGGCATTTGAAGATGAGTTCGAGCCATTGATGCTGGTTGACGCAATACGTGAACTGAATGAAGATATCGGAATTCCGGCAGATCTGACAACAGCTATCCGCCAGGCGGCCAAAGGAAAAGAAGTATCAGAGGATGAGATTGAAAGTAAAATCGATGCGATGGCAGATGATGCCATGAAGAGTGGAAATATTGCTGTAAACCCACGTTCTTCGCGAAAACAGGATATTGTTGCGCTGTATTACAAGGCATTATAAAAGATAAATATGCCGAAGATAAACGTTTTGTAAAAGTAAGACGTACAGATGTAGTCCATATGTGGAAACATCGGTATGTCTTCTTTTATTTACAGAGAATTGCTATACAACTGTCCTGTGACATGCTATACTTTGGAGCAGATAAAACAGCCGAAGATCCGCAGGAGGGATAGGATGAATCTTTTTGAATTATATAATGTACTGAAAGACGGACAGAAGGGAAGAAATAATTTTCTGGTGACCGTGATACAGGGAAATGGGACTGGAAGCAGATATTTCCTGGCGGACGGAGAAGTGAAAGCACAATGCGGCAGCGGAGACATAGAGACAGAACGGCTGCGGGAACTGGTGCAGCCGGGGGAGAGTGGTATTGCAGAAGCAGATGGGAGAAGATTATTTGTGGAATCACTGAAACAGCCGGCACATCTGGTAATCTGTGGAGCGGGACATGTGGCACAGCAGGTGATCCTTCTGGCAGGAAAAGTTGGATTTACGGTGACTGTTCTGGAGGACCGTGTGAGTTTTGCAGGAGAAGCACTACGCGCAGGAGCGGATCAGGTGATCTGTGACAGTTTTGAAAATGCACTGAAGCAGATTCCGGGAAGTGAAGATACGTATTTTCTGATAGTGACCAGAGGGCATCGTTATGATCGGGTATGTCTGGAGGCAATTTTGAAGAAACCCTATGCTTATGTCGGAATGATGGCAAGCAGAGGAAGATCGGCTCTTCTGAAAAAACAGATGGAGGAAGATGGTTTTGACAGAAAGGTTCTGGATGAGATACATACACCGGTAGGACTTGATATCCATGCAGAAACACCGGAGGAAATTGCAGTCTCCATTGTTTCAGAACTGATCAAAGAGAAAAACAGTGTGCGTAAGACGAGTGGTTATGACGCAGAACTGTTGGACTATCTGACTGGTGAGAAGGAGCCGGACACAAAGAAGGCACTTGCGACGATCGTTGCAAGAAGAGGTTCAGCACCCAGAGGCATTGGAACAAAGATGCTGGTCCTTGAAGATGGAAGAATCATAGGAACGATCGGAGGCGGATGCATGGAAAGTGAAGTACAGCATCTCTGTTTGCGAATGCTTCATGAAGAGAGGGCACAGGGGCAGATCTTTACAGTAGATATGACTGCTTCACAGGCAGAAGAGGAAGGACTCGTATGTGGCGGTACGATCCAGGTATTTATGGAAGTAATATGATATCTGAAAATTGTTTCGTGCTGTGCATGCCCATGATTCTGTCTGGTATCAGAAAATAAAAAATACAATTATGGCAGAATGTGTGTTATAATACTGGATATTAAAAAGAAGATGTAATTGCCGGTCGGAAGATACTCGGATTTTCTGTCGGCGTGAACAATGGAGGATGAAGATATGAAGAAAAGAAGTGTTATCGTTGCAATGCTCTGCAGTATGTGTCTGGCAGTCAGCACACCGATTCCTGCAATGGCAGATGCGTCAAAGGTAGTTACACTTGGAGCGGATCTTACTGACGAACAGAAAAATACAATGATGAATTATTTCAAGGCAGATGCGAGCCAGGTGCAGGTTATCAGTGTTACCAACCAGGATGAGCATGATCTGCTTGGCAAATATATCCCAAGTGAACAGATTGGAACGAGAACACTGAGCTGTGCCTATGTAAAACCTACACAGTCCGGCGGCATCAAGGTGCGTACAGCCAATCTGAATTATGTAACATGTAATATGATCGCAACAGCACTTTCTACAGCAGGAGTAACGAACTGTGAAGTTGTTGCCGCATGCCCGTATGAAGTATCCGGTACTGGTGCACTTACCGGTGTCATGAAAGCATACGAGTCTGCAAGTGGACAGGAACTGGATTCTACCAAGAAAGACCTTGCAGCCAAAGAAGTTGTAGTTACAGGTGATGTGGCTCAGCAGGTTGGACAGGATAATGCAACCAATATCATCAACCAGGCAAAGATGCAGATCATTGGTGACAATATTCAGAATGCAGATGAAATCTACAATATTGTATATAATATCGCTGAGCAGAATGGCGTAAGCTTAAGTCAGGATGAAATCGACACGATCGTATCACTGCTTCAGCAGATCGCACAGCAGAATTATGATATTCAGGAAATGAAAAAGACTCTTGCAAATATTCAGCAGAATCTGGAACAGAGCAAAGCAGAAGCAGAAGGGCAGCCTACACCAACTCCGATCGAGAGCGACGTTGCTGATGAAGGTACCGGTGAAGATATTACAACGAATGTAGACAGTGGTGCGCTTGGCGGAAATGTCAAAGAGACATCTACAGAGGATCCGGGACTTGCAGAGCAGACAGGTGCAGATACAAACAATGCAGGTGAGAGCAGTGACAGTTCCACAGGAATTCCGGATGCGACAGAAGACGGAACCGTAAATACAGATGGAAGTTCAGATGGAACTACAGAAGACACACCTCAGGAAAGCACAGACAGCAGTACAGATAACAGCAGCAGTGAAGAAATCCCAGCAGCAACAGAGGATGGAAGCACTGAAAATACAGATACTTCTGCAGATGGAACAACAGAAAATGCAGATGGTTCCACAGAAGGAACAGACGAAAACACAGATGCTTCTACAGAAGATACTCTGAATACAGAAACACTGACAGAAGAAGGCAAAGCAAAATTTGAGCAGGCACAGCAGTTCTGTAAGGGAGAATATGAGGGAGATCTTGCTGTACTTCAGAGCGTTGTATCGAATGTGACAGAACTTCCGGTAACACTTGATCAGGATGTGGCTTCCAAACTCAGCAAAAAAGCTCTGGAAACCTATATCAAAGTATTAAATGATGCAGGGGCTTCTTATGTACCGGCAGACACAGACAAATACTTCTCAGCTGAGCTGAACGTACTGGATAAAGAGATGAAGACAGTCTTCAGTATTGATACAGAAATTGCAGATGATGATCTGCTTGTAAATGTAGATGCTGAAGTAAGACAGAAACTGTATGATGATACAATGAAGTTCTTTGCAAACCTTTATGGAGAAACTACATCTGAAGATTCTTCCACAGATACCGCAGAAGCCGGAACTGACGAAAATACAGAAGCATATTCTGAAGATGGAACTACAGAAGAAACTTACTAAAGATAAAAAACAGCGATGCAAGATGAGGATGTCTCCTTTGGGGAGGCATCCTTTTTGTTCCTTTAGAGGAAACTGTGCTGTGAAGAGATTGTGAAAAGCTGGAAATCCATATCTTTCTGTGCTAAAATAAAAAGAGTTTTTTATCTCAGATATAACTTTGAAAACCAAAAGAGAAGGATCCGAAAGGAGAAAAACTATGAGTCTTGCAGTGGTTACACTGAAAAAGGGAGAGGGCCGTCTTCTGAAATCAGGCGGAATGTGGATATTTGATAATGAAATTGCAACGATCATGGGCAGTTTTGTAAATGGAGATATTGTATTGATTCATGACTTTGACGGATATCCGCTGGGAAAAGGATTTATCAATACGAATTCTAAGATTACAGTCAGATTGCTGACAAGAGATGAAAATCAGAAAATTGATGAAGAATTTCTTGAGAAACGAGTGCGCGATGCATGGGAGTACAGAAAAAAAGTAACAGATACATCCAGCTGCCGCCTGATCTTCGGAGAGGCAGATTTTTTGCCGGGACTTGTTGTAGACAAATTTGAAGATGTTCTGGTCGTACAGTCACTGGCACTGGGAATTGACCGTCTGAAGAATACGATTCTGGAACTGCTCAAAAAAGTTCTGGCAGAAGACGGAATCCAGATTCGCGGTATTTATGAAAGAAGTGATGCAAAGGTCCGCAAACAGGAAGGAATGGAAATGGTTAAGGGTTTTATAGGACCAGAGTTTCCAACACTTGTGCAGATTGAAGAAAATGGCGTAAAATATGAAGTTGATGTAAAGGACGGGCAGAAGACAGGATTTTTCCTGGATCAGAAATATAACAGGCTTGCAATTCAGAAACTCTGTAAGAATGCGAAAGTTCTGGATTGCTTTACACATACAGGTTCTTTTGCACTGAATGCGGGAATCGCAGGAGCTGCGAGCGTAACCGGTGTGGACGCCTCTCAGCTGGCAGTAGATCAGGCAACCGCTAATGCGACATTGAATGGTTTATCTGACAATGTGAAATTTATTTGCGAGGATGTTTTTGAACTGCTCCCTGAGCTGGAAGAGAAAGGTGAGAAATTTGATGTTGTAATTCTTGATCCTCCTGCATTTACCAAGTCCAGAAATTCCATTAAAAATGCAGTAAAAGGATACAGAGAGATTAATCTGCGTGCCATGAAACTGGTAAAAGACGGCGGATTTCTGGCAACCTGTTCCTGTTCTCATTTTATGGACTATGAATTATTTACCAAAACCATCGGACAGGCGGCAAAGAATGTACATAAAAGACTTCGCCAGGTAGAATACAGGACACAGGCACCGGATCATCCGATCCTGTGGGCGGCAGATGAGTCTTACTATCTGAAGTTTTATATATTCCAGGTATGTAATGACAGATGATTATCTGGCATATCAGGTAGGGGCAAAATACCTTTTGCCCCTAGAGCGTGTCTGAAAAATCATTTCCACAATCTGCACGCCCCACTTTGCGGTATATTTTCCCGAATTCGGTTGACGTAGCCCGCTACGACGCCCTCATCCGGGCAAAATCTCCCACAAATTGTGACATATATCTTGCGGAAAGCATTTTTCAGACACGCTCTAACATCATAAGAGTACACAATAAAGAAAGAGAGGAAATAATATTATGAGTTTCAGAGAAGTAAAAGCAGAAGAACTGACAATGAATCCATTTACAAAGATTGGAAAGGAATGGCTGCTGATCACAGCCGGAAATGAAGAAAAATGCAATACCATGACAGCAAGCTGGGGTGCAATGGGTGTTATGTGGGGAAAGAACGCAGTGACAGTGTATATCCGTCCTCAGAGATACACCAAGGAATTTGTGGACAGGGAAGATACATTTACAATTTCTGTTCTGGGAGAAGAGTATCGCAAGGCATTAAATTATTGCGGAAAGGTTTCCGGAAAAAATGCGGATAACAAGATTAAAGAAGCAGGACTGACTCCTTACTTTACAGACGGAACAGCCGGAATTGAAGAAGCTGACATGATCATGGTCTGCAAAAAAATGTATCATGATGAGATTAAACCGGAATGCTTTGATGCCGGGGAAAACGACGGTAAGTGGTATCCGCAGAAAGACTACCATACCATGTATATTGCAGAGATCCTGAAAGTTCTTGTCAGAGAGTAAAAAATGCATTACAAACAGTAAAAAAGAGGTAGTTTAATGAAAGA
>ENA-OVFS01002133-OVFS01002133.1-human-gut-metagenome-genome-assembly--contig:-NODE-2133-length-9796-cov-2.459501_pt1 | contig 9796 bp, 10 predicted proteins | sample MGYA00237763_ERZ505405 | MGnify/ENA primary metagenome ERZ505405 (study PRJEB26158, sample SAMN06016401) | human gut metagenome | biome: human gut; feature: ankylosing spondylitis patient; material... | reverse complement strand
TTGAGACTGGTGGTGACATTCGGTGTAAAAATTACATTTTTGCATTTGGAAAAGTGGAAAAGTTCTGCCAGCAGCTGGCGTGTCTCATAAATAACTTCTTCTGCTGAGTAAGCACTGGAGTAGCAGCCGCGGTTCACGTTAACTCCGTTCATAGTCAGGTAATCCATCATAGCTTGTGCCACACCTGGAGCCTTTGGAAAAGAGGTGCTGGCCTGGTCGAGGTAAATTCGGTTCATGATTATATCCTTTCGCTTGGAAAATGGTTATTTAATATATCTATAATACCACGATTTATCGACAATATCTATAAATACTTAAAATAATCCCACATAATCAATTAGAGTTTTCTGACAAAAAATGCTAAAATAGAGGAAAGATTTGACAGTTATCTAAGGAGGAAAGAGTATGAAAGAAACATTGTCAAAGAAAGAAACACCCATAATCATCGGAGCCGGTGTCATCATCGGAATCATTGCAGTGGCTCTGGTATATTTCGGAAACCCTGCAAATATGGGCTTCTGCATTGCCTGCTTCCTGCGTGATACTTCAGGAGCACTGGGATTCCACAGTGCAGCTGCGGTTCAGTACATCCGCCCGGAAATTGTAGGACTGGTACTTGGCTCCTGCATTCTTGCTCTTGCAACCAAAGAATTTAAGCCAAGAGGCGGCTCCGCACCTGTTACCCGTTTTGTGATCGGAATGTTCGTTATGATCGGCTGCCTGATGTTCCTTGGCTGCCCATTCCGCATGATCCTTCGTCTGGCTGGCGGCGATTTCAACGCCATCTTTGGTTTGATCGGATTTATTGCTGGAATCCTTGCCGGAGTATTTTTCCTGAAAAAAGGCTATACTCTGAAACGTTCCTATAAAATGCAGCCGGTTGAAGGCGGCATTTTCCCAGTAGTGGAAATCGGAATTCTTCTGCTTCTCATTGCAGCACCTGCATTCATCCACTTCACAGAAGCTGACGGTGGTCCTGGAGCAAAGCATGCTGCAATTGCAATCTCCCTGATCGCAGGGCTTCTGGCAGGTGCACTTGCACAGAGAACCCGCCTGTGTATGGTTGGAGGAATCCGTGACGTGGTACTGTTTGGAGAGTGGAAGCTGCTTCTTGGATTTATTGCAATTCTGGTAAGTGCGTTGATCGGAAACATGATCCTGGGATATTTTAATCCAGGATTTGCAGGACAACCTGTCGCACATACAGATGGTCTTTGGAATGCACTTGGAATGGCGCTTGCAGGATTTGGCTGTGTCCTTCTTGGAGGCTGCCCGCTTCGTCAGCTGGTTCTGGCTGGTGAAGGAAACACAGACTCCGCCATCACAGTATTTGGTCTGATGGCTGGTGCAGCTGTAGCACATAATTTCGGACTGGCATCTTCTGGAGAAGGCCCGACTGCAAATGGCAAGATCGCTGTTGTGATCGGTTTTGTGGTTCTGATCGTGATTGCGACAGTAAATTCCATGCGTAAGAATGAAGCGTGAAGTTGATTAAGGATGCTCATTTATAGTATATCTGTGTAAACAGACAATTTCGTTTAGTTGAAATAATGAAAAATCTAAGGAGATTAAGTGTATGAAAACAATAGATGCAAGAGGTCTTTCCTGCCCGGAACCTGTGATCCGTACTAAGAATGCGCTGGTATCCGGTGAGAAGGCATATACGGTAATGGTAGATAACGTAACAGCCAAAGAAAACGTATCCCGTTTCGCCCTGCATCAGGGATATAAGGTGTCTGTAAAAGAGGATGGGGAAGACTTTGTCCTCACTCTTGAGAAATAATGGGAGATTACATAGCCACATTTTTTTCCCATTTTGGAGCTATGTCTTTCAAGAAAAAATGTGAGAAAGAGGGATATCCAGCTACGATCATGCCGGTGCCAAGGAATTTAAGCTCTTCCTGCGGAACCTGCGTGAAATTCACAGGGGAAGCACAGACTGCGCAAAACTGGAACTCCGATGAAGTGGAGCAGCTGGTAAAAATACTTGAAACAGGAAGCTTTCAAGTTATATGGCATAGCTAAAGGTAAATAGCGAATAAGAGGAGAATGTGTTATGCCAGAAAACAGGCAGTCTAATTATGACCAGGTAATCGAGAACTGGAGATTGAAATTCCTGGAAATGGATCAGGAGGAACTGATTCGCAAATTTCAGCTGGAAGCTGATGAGGAGTTTCTTTATATCATCTACTTTTCAAAAAGATTTCGAATTGACCGAAAAACTGGATTCATTACAGAAGATGGGAAAAGCCCTGGATTTGATACGGTGATGAATATTTATAATACGTTTTACTATTCAGCAGCTCATCCTGTGGCATCGGGCAATCTGGTGGCTTTTCGCCAGGTGAAGAGAGTGTATCCTTTTGAGGCTGCTTACAGAAGGACAATTATTTCCAGGCTGCAGGAGCTTTTCTCCGGGAAAACAGAAGAATTAAGAAAAGCCTGTGAGGCTCTTGGGGGAACTTTGCTTCCTCAGGGAGATGTGGGGTATGTGCTTCCGGTATTTCCTTTTTTGAATATTGCAGTTTTGTTCTGGGATAAGGATGAGGAATTTGAAGCACAGGCAAACATGCTTTTTGATTCGGAAATCACAGAGTTCATGCATGAGGAAAACGTAGTGTGTGTGGCGGCGGACGCGGTGTATTATCTTACATTGGCTGCCGGAATGACGCCAGAGAAGATATATGCCCAATAGGGAATTATAATATAAAAAAGGTCGTATATGTCAGCGGCCTTTTTATATTGCAAAAAATACTGACAAAATCTTCTATATCATAAAGAGTTTTGCCAGATGAAATTTTTTTCTTGCAAACTTTAAGTGACAACCTTACAACATTGTAAGATTCTGCCTGCATTTTGTAATCTGATTCGATGGCAGCAAGTGACTTTTTTAAGTATACTGTTTTTTGCAAGGAAGCGTATGAAAAAGCTCATTGATAAAGGAGAGGAGTAAAAAATGTCATTACTTGAAGTTACAAATCTGAAAAAAATATATACCACCCGTTTTGGCGGAAATAAGGTGCAGGCATTGACCAATGTGAATTTTTCTGTGGAAAAAGGTGAATTTGTTGCAATTATGGGAGAAAGCGGTTCCGGAAAAACTACACTTCTGAATATTCTTGCAACACTGGATAAACCTACTTCCGGAGACGTACTTCTGGATGGAAAAAGCCTGGGACACCTTTCTGATAAGGAGATTTCTACATTTCGAAGAAAAAATCTGGGCTTTGTGTTCCAGGATTTTAATCTTCTTGATACCTTCAGCCTGAGGGATAATATTTATCTGCCGCTGGTGCTGGCAGGTGAAGATTACCGGGAAATGGGGCAGAAAATCCGTCCTATTGCACAGGCTCTTCATATTTATGAGCTGCTGGAAAAATATCCTTATGAGGTCTCTGGAGGACAGAAACAAAGATGTGCAGTTGCCAGGGCTCTGATCACACAGCCGCGCCTGGTCCTTGCGGATGAACCCACAGGGGCTCTCGATTCCAAGGCTGCAAATGCTCTTCTGGACGTTTTCGGAGAGATAAACAGACAGGGCCAGACCATTCTCATGGTTACTCACAGCGCCCAGGCAGCCAGCCGGGCATCCAGGGTTCTGTTCATAAAAGATGGTGAAGTTTTCCACCAGATCTATCGCGGCGAGAAAACAAAAGAGGAGATGTACCAGATGATTTCCGATACCTTAACCATTTTGATGACGGGCGGTGAGTATCATGCGTAAGGGACTTTTTGCCAGGCTGGCAGTTGTAAACATCCGGAAAAATAAACAGATTTATGTGCCCTATATTCTGGCGTGTCTGTTCAATGTGGCAATGCTGTATATGATGCTTTTTATCAATCATAATGCAGGAATGAAAACGATCCGTCACAGTGGTGACGTGTTGATGATCACGACTATGGGAGTTGGCGTTATTGTTATTTTCTCCTTTATTTTCCTGTTGTACAGCAACAGTTTCCTCATGAAAAGAAGACAAAAGGAACTGGGACTTTACAACATTCTCGGGCTGGAAAAGAAGCATATCAGCTGGGTTATGATGCTGGAGAATCTGTTTAGTGCCTTGATCAGTTTTGTTGGCGGAATCCTTGTGGGAATTCTGGGAAGCAAGCTGGCGCTTCTGCTGCTCTTGAAACTGATCAAGGTTCCGGCGTCCTTTGGGTTCGAAGTCAGCGTTCCGGCAATCAGAATATGCCTGGAAGTGTTTGGAGCTATTTTTGTTTTGATCCTTCTGGTAAATATCCGGAAGGTTTACAAAACAAACCCGATTCAGCTTCTTCATGCACAAAATACAGGGGAAAAGGAACCAAAAGCAAAATGGCTGATGGCGGTTGCTGGTTTTATCTGTCTGTTTATCGGATATTATATTGCCATTACCACAGAGTCTCCTCTTTCGGCGCTGGCGCTGTTCTTTGTGGCAGTGGTTCTGGTAATGGCAGGAACGTATCTTCTTTTTACAGCAGGAAGCATTGTGGTGCTCAAAGTCCTGCGCTGGAATAAGAAATTTTATTATAAAACCAAGAATTTTACTGCTGTTTCCGGTATGCTGTACCGCATGAAACAAAATGCAGTTGGACTTGCAAGTATCTGTATTCTGAGCACAGGCGTACTTCTGATGATCTCTTCTACGGTGTGCCTGAATTCCGGACTGGATGATATTATGAACAAACGCTGTCCGGCGGATGTGAATGTGCTGTACCGGGGAAATTCTTATGAAGATCTGGAAAAAATGAGAGAGAAATTACTGGGAAAAATTGAAAACCAGGTTTCTTATGAGAAAATTAACACCGAAATTGCTTTTTCATCTACGCTTGTGGGAAGCGAAGATGGGAGCTGGAAATTTGCAAATGTTGATGGGAGTTCCCTTATGGCAATGCCAGCCTCATTGGAAACCCTTACCGTGGTTCCACAGGAAGAGTATGCCAGGGTTACGGGAGAAGAGATTTCCCTTGCGCCAGGTGAAGTTCTTGCTTACCACAATGGAAAAACAGACGGTGAGACTCTGGAGATTCATAACAAGGTTTACCAGGTGAAAGAATGGCTGAAAAATTACCAGTATGTGGGAGATAATTTTTCTTCTATGGATTCTTTGAAGCTGGTTGTAAATGACGAAGACTTTTTTGCTTTGTTTTTGCAGCAGGAGAAAGTTTATCAAAGTGCAATGTCTCTGATGGAACTGGAAACGGATGTGTATCTGTCTGGAAGTGAAGAAGAAAAATATGCATCTGCCACCAAAGTAAGCGATCTTGCAACGGAGCTTCTGGATTCCGAAAAAGCAGCTGGAACTATAGAAGTGGGAATGAACTACAATACTATAAAACAGGATCTGTATAACAGTTTTTACAGTATGTTCGGTGGAATTTTGTTCCTTGGAATTTTCCTTGGACTGCTGTTCCTGATGGGGGCGGCCATGATCATTTACTACAAGCAGGTTTCAGAGGGCTATGAGGATAAGGAACGGTTCGAGATCATGCAGAAGGTGGGCATGACTCATAAAGAGGTGAAATCTTCCATTCACAGACAGATCCTTATGGTATTTTTCCTTCCTCTTGGAATGGCAGCACTGCATATTGCTATGGCATTTCCTATGGTAAAGAGACTGCTGGCGCTGTTTAGCATGACAAACAGCGGTTTGTTTGCCAGATGCACGGTGGTGACATTATTGGTGTTTGCTTTGGTTTATGGCGTGATTTATGGGCTGACAGCGAAGGTTTATTACAAGATTGTAGAGAGAAAGTGAGAATACAAGGGATAATAGTTGAATTTATTAGTGTAAAGTGCTACAATGAGAGAGCCTGGGAGGCCAAAACTGTTTCCCAGGCTCTTTGCGTGACTACAGAAGAAACCGGAGGAAATCTCTCATGAAAAAAGAGAGCTTTAAACAAGGAATTACAGATGGAATCCCCATTGCCCTGGGGTATCTGGCTGTTTCCTTTACGTTTGGTATGATGGCGGTGCAGGGCGGACTGTCTATCTGGCAGGCGGTCTTGATTTCTTTGACGAATCTTACGTCAGCGGGACAATTTGCAGGTCTTGATATTATCATAGCAGGAGGTTCCTTATGGGAAATGGCACTTACTCAGCTGATTATCAATCTGAGATACTGTCTGATGTCGTTTTCCCTTTCACAGAAGCTAAGACGTGATGAAACTTGGGGGCATCGTTACGGAGTTGCATTTGGCGTAACAGATGAGATATTCGGAGTCAGTGCCAGTAAACCGGGGAAAGTCAGTGCGTTTTATAATTATGGTGTAATGAGTGTAGCAATCCCGGGATGGACCATTGGAACCCTGCTTGGAGCTATTTCAGGAAGTATTCTTCCTGATTTTATTATGAGTGCACTTGGAGTTGCCATTTATGGAATGTTTTTGGCTGTCATTATTCCGCCATCCAAGAAAAACAAAGCAGTGCTTCTGGTTGTTCTTGGAGCAATGGCAGTGAGCGCATTATTTGCCTGGGTTCCTGTATTATCGAAAGTCTCATCCGGATTTGTGATTATTATTACTACAATTCTGGTAGCCGGACTGGCAGCATGGCTTTGCCCGGTGGAAGAAGAGAATGCCAAGGAGGAAGCTCATGAAGCCTGATGTTTATATTTATATCCTGGTTATGGCTGGCGTTACATATTTGATCCGTATGCTGCCATTGGCATTGGCGAAAAAGGAGATTACCAATCCTTTTATAAAATCATTTCTGTTTTATGTGCCCTATGCCTGTCTTGCAGCTATGACGTTTCCGGCGATTTTGTCGGCGACGGCAAGTGTGATTTCTGCTGTAGTGGGATTTGTAGTGGCGCTGATTGCAGCGTACAAAGAGAAGAGTCTGCTGACTGTGGCGCTTCTTGCCTGTGGTGCAGTATTTATTGTAGAAAGAATAATGGCCTTTGCGGTGTAAGCATTACAAAATGCCTACGGTCCGCAAAGGCCTTTTTATTGAATCATTCTCCAAGAAATCCCAGATCAATTTCCCCATCAAATACAGTAGTCGCCGGACCAGTCATATAAACCTGATCGTTATTTTCGTCCCAGAAAATATTAAGATCGCCACCAAGAAGCTTCACGGTAACCGGCTGATCACGGTCAACCAGCCCGTTCAAAATAGAAGCAACTGCAACTGCGCAGGCACCTGTTCCACAAGCCAGAGTCTCACCGGAACCGCGCTCCCAGACTCTCATCTGGACAGTGTGTCGGTCGATGACTTTTACGAATTCGGTATTGACGCGGTCAGGGAAATTTATATGGTTTTCAAAAGATGGACCGATCTTTTCGATTTCCAGTCCGTCTACGTCATCCATGTATACGATGGCGTGAGGATTTCCCATGGAAACAGCTGTAAAGTGATAAATCTGTCCGTCTACTTCAATAGGGGCATTTACGACCTGCTCAGACTCAGATACAACTGGAATCAGAGAAGCCTGAAGAATAGGGGCGCCCATATTGACCTTTACCATACTGACTTTTCCGTCACGGATAGAAAGATCCAGATATTTCACGCCGCTTTTGGTCGCTACGCTGATACTGGTCTTGTTTACAATGCCATAATCGTAAGCATACTTGGCTACACAGCGGATGCCATTGCCGCACATAGCACCCTGGGAACCATCCAGGTTGTACATATCCATCTCACAGTCTGCAATGTCAGACGGCTTAATCAGAATCAGTCCGTCTGAGCCAATTCCAAAATGTCTGTCACTCACAAATTTGGCAACTGCTGATGGATCTTTCACAGTTTCTTTAAAACAGTTCACATATACATAATCGTTGCCGATACCATGCATTTTTGTAAATTTCATAATAAATACCTCCTGTTTGGGCGGTTAACGCCTTGGTCATTCAATTATTTAATTACTCCACACAAATCATATCATAACACAGATCTGTTATCAAAAAGTGAATTTTTCCAAATAATGACAAAGAAGTTGGGGAAATTTATGGAAACTCTTGCATTTTTCCCAAAAGCTGATAAAATGGGGAAAAGATAGATGAATGAATATGCAGAAAGCATGAATAATTATGTCCCCATCTTGTGAAGTCGGTTGTTGTGGAAGAAATAAACAGCAACAGCTTACTATGTGGATGAAGATATAAGGAACTGGTTCTGTATATGAGATTAAGAGGAGGAAAAGAATATGAAAAAATTAGTAGCTCTTGCACTTGGCACAGTAATGGCAGTTTCCATGACTGCTGGCGTTTCTGCTGCAACTGTTGAGTCAAAGGATGATCTTAAGAATGCAACAATCGGTGTACAGCTTGGTACAACCGGTGATATTGAAGCTAGTGAATATGAGGCTGACGGAGCAACTGTTAAGCGTTACAGCAAAGGAAGCGAAGCAATCCAGGCACTTATGGCCGGTCAGATTGACTGTGTGATCATCGACTCACAGCCAGCTCAGAAATTCGTTGAGAGCGCAGACGGACTGAAGATCCTGGACGAGCCATTCGTTGAAGAAGAGTATGCAATCTGCCTGAAGAAAGGCAATGATGAGCTTCTTGACAAGATCAACGGCGCATTAAAAGAACTGAAAGAGGACGGAACTGTTGATGACATTATGAACAACTACATCGGTGATAACATTGGCGAGACACCATATGAGTCTCCGGAAGATGTAGACCGTTCCAACGGAACTCTTGTAATGGCAACAAACGCTGAGTTCGAGCCATATGAGTATCGTGAAGGTGATGAGGTTGTTGGTATCGACGCTGATATTGCACAGGCAATCTGTGATAAGCTTGGATATGAGCTTGAGATCGACGATATGGAGTTTGATGCAATCCTTGCCGCAGTACAGTCTGGAAAAGCTGATTTCGGTGCTGCCGGAATGACCGTTACAGAGGATCGTCTGGAGAGTGTTGATTTCACAGACACCTATGCAAATGCAAGCCAGGTTATCATTGTAAAAGCTGACTGATAGAAATAATACAGCATAAGCTGTCAGAGAAGTGTGAGTCACCTAGATGAATGCTGTTTGGGAAAAGCTTGGAATGTATAAGCTTTGGATACAGGCAGATCAAGGTGACTCATACTAATGTTACTGACTGAAAGAATGAAAACAGCCAGCATACAGTTCTGGCAGCTTTTCCTATATGGAATGGTGCCGAAAGAGAAGCAGGCACTGCACCATTAGATAAGCAAATAAAAAGGGAAATAATATGTTTGAAAAATTTGGACACGATTTTTATATCAATTTCATAAAAGATGACAGATACACCTGGCTGCTGGATGGTTTGAAAAATACCATGATCATCACAGTTTTCGCCCTGTTGATCGGTATCTGTATCGGTTTTCTGGTGGCAATTATCCGTTCTTCCCACGATAAATCCGGGAATTTTAAAATTGCCAACTCCATCTGCAGAGTTTATCTGACTGTGATCCGTGGAACACCTACTGTGATCCAGCTTCTGATCATGAACTTTGTAGTTTTTGGTTCTGTAAGCGTCAATGAGATTCTGGTAGGAAGTCTGGCATTTGGTATCAACTCAGGTGCCTACGTTGCGGAGATCGTCCGTTCCGGAATCATGTCAATTGATCAGGGACAGACAGAGGCAGGACGTAGCCTGGGACTTAATTTTACCCAGACCATGCGTCTTATTATCATTCCACAGGCGTTTAAGAATGTGCTTCCTGCACTGGTAAATGAGTTTATCGTGCTGATCAAGGAAACTTCTATTATCGGTTACATCGGAATGATGGACCTGACCAAGGGTGCAATGCTGATCCAGAGCCGTACCTACAATGCTTTTATGCCTCTTCTGGCAGCAGCAGCAATTTATCTGATCGTGGTCATGGTACTGACTTTCT
>ENA-OVFS01002128-OVFS01002128.1-human-gut-metagenome-genome-assembly--contig:-NODE-2128-length-9816-cov-3.506403_pt1 | contig 9816 bp, 5 predicted proteins | sample MGYA00237763_ERZ505405 | MGnify/ENA primary metagenome ERZ505405 (study PRJEB26158, sample SAMN06016401) | human gut metagenome | biome: human gut; feature: ankylosing spondylitis patient; material... | reverse complement strand
CCTGAAGCAAATGTAAGATTTCCTGATGCCGTTCTTCTACAAACATCTTTTATTCTCCTTTTATGTTTTATTATTTCTTATTGTTATTTATTATTTTATATTATTTTCACCAGTTGTCAAGTCAAAATAAGAAAAGGCAGCCATTGAAAAACGACTGCCTTTTCTTATTTTTTAATTATTTCTTGTTTACTGCTGTGGGTTTGCTGGGTTTGCCACTGGAAGTTTCACATCCATGGTTGCATTTCCACCGGAAACTGTGATCGTTCCTGATGTTGTCTCGAAGTATTTACCATCTTTCTGTCCTGAAACAACCAATACATACTGTCCATCTGGAACTCCCTGGAACGAATATGTTCCGTCACTAGTATAATCTGATACAGAATAATATCTTGTATCAAGGTCATTACTTCTATACATGCAAACATCAACACTGTTTTCATATTTCTTGTTATTCACATCATAGATCGTTCCTGTAATCTTCGTAGTTGGTAAGGTAAATTCAAGATTAGTATCTCCACTTACATTCAATGATTTATTCAGCATGATCTTACGTCCACACATACGATAATATACGGAATATGTACCGTGTGGTAAATATCCTGTGGATGTTAATGTTGTATTTCCTACACTACCACTATATTTACTCTCTTTTTCGATACTTCTTAATGAAAATTCCTCATTTGAATTGTGGTTATAAAAATAAATCGTTCCATCAGGGCTATTATTTACTTTCGTTACAATTTTCGCTGATGTAGTAACGATAACTTTTAATGTACCCTGACCTGTTTTTCCATTATTATCTGTAATTCGTACTGGTATATCATAAGTTCCTGCTGCAAGTTTATTAGAATCTGCAACAGTAATTCCTACTGAATCACTGTATGTATCATCAATCTTAAATATTCCATCATATGTGTTCAAAATCTCTGCAGTGATTTTTCCATTTCCACCTGCAAAATAAAGATTTTTATAGAAAGAATCTTTCGCATAGATCATTCCACTTACCTGATCCCCAATAGTTTGATTCTCAACCACAATATGATCACCATCCCCAATTAGGAAATTCACATCTGTTGTTGTATCTCTTCCTATTTCATCTGTTGTTGTAAATACAACATGCTGATTATCTGCTACAGCTGATGGTATTCCTCGAACACGTGCAGAATCATACGGTTCATTAATTAATTTGTAACCTGCTGGCAAAGTACCTGTTTTGATCACTGATCTTGAAGTTCCCATAGCATCATTATCCACAGAAAAACTTTGTTCGTCATCACCAACTTTTGCTGTATGTACTTGTCTGACTGTATCTGGATCTACCAGAAATCTTACTTCTGCTGTTTTCTGTCCATTCAATGCATTGACTGTAACTCTTACATATCTTCCATTATAAATATCATCACTCACTAAATATACTTCATATGTCTGATTGTCTGTTGTATATATATCATCTACAGAAACTGTTCCCATATAAGAACCTTCTCCATAACTCTTTGTCTCAACTTTAAAATCATCTGCTGTTAATGCCTGAGGTGAATCTAATGTTACTTTCAAAGTACTAGAAGAATAAGATTTCAATGGATTATAAACTTCCAGACTCTTAATTCCATTCACTACCTGCTTCTCACGAACCGTTACTGTACATGTACTCTTCTTTCCAGTTCCATCAAGAGATGCAGCCGTGATCTTTGCTGTTCCTTTTCCGATTCCTTTGACAACACCTTTGCTTGTAACGGTTGCTACTTTCTTATTGGATGTTGTCCATTTTAATGTTTTGTATGCTTTCTTGGAAGCTGTTACTTTCACACTTAATTTTCCTGAATCTCCGACATTCAGTGCTAAATTGCTCTTATTAAGTTTGACTTTCTTAACTGCTCCACTGACAACTTTGATCTTAATACTTGCTGTCTTTTTCTTATTTTTTGCGGAAATTACTTTTACCGTTGCTGTTCCAGCTTTCTTTCCTTTGACAACCCCTTTTTTGGATACAGAAATCACTTTCTTGTTGCTTACTTTGTAAGTAACTTTCTTGTATGCTTTCTTTGTTGCATTCACTGTGACTGCAAGTTTGATTGACTTTCCTTTTGCCACGGTTGCACTCTTCTTTGATCCAGATGGAGCAACAACTTTTACACTCTTCACTGTGCTTTTTGCCTTTGTCTTTTTCTTTGCAGCACTTACTGGCATTGTATTCATTGAGAATACCATTGCTCCTGCCATTGTCAATGCTATCAATGACTTAACTGTTGACTTACCGTTCATATGACTCCTCCTCTGCCTTTGTTTGCATACCATCGTAAAAATAAAACACGATCGATATGTGTGTTTTCATGCATCTGATGTGTTTTATTTTATCATATATTTATAATATTTACAACATTATATATTATTTAATTGTGCATTTTGTCGGTATATTTATGACATTTTATTGTGATATTATATATTTTTTCATCTATGAGCAGTTTTATTTTTATCATTTTTGAACATCTCAATACATCGGTGTTGCAGAAGTCCTTTTAACATCTGTTAATAAATACAAAAATTATTAGCCAATACCGTTTAACATACACACAAGCCTATCCACAGATTTTATCGATTAAGTATCCCTTTCAAATACTGCCCAGTATAAGATTTCTCAACCTCGCAGATTTCTTCTGGTGTCCCTGCTGCAACAACTGTTCCACCGCCTGATCCACCTTCTGGTCCCATATCGATAATATAATCCGCAGTCTTGATCACTTCCAGATTATGCTCGATCACAATCACAGTATTGCCACCTTCTGTCAGTCTTGCAAGGATATCCACCAGTTTGTGAACATCTGCAAAATGAAGTCCTGTCGTTGGCTCATCCAGGATATAGATGGTCTTTCCTGTACTTCGTTTGCTTAATTCTGCTGCCAGTTTGATCCTCTGTGCTTCTCCCCCTGATAATTCTGTGGATGGCTGTCCTAATCGAATGTATCCTAATCCAACATCTCTTAATGTCTCCATCTTACGGCTGATCGATGGAATATTAGAGAAGAAATCACAGGCTTCTTCCACTGTCATATTCAGAACATCATAAATACTCTTTCCCTTGTATTTAACTTCAAGTGTTTCTCTATTGTATCGTTTTCCATGACATACTTCACAAGGGACATACACATCTGGTAAAAAGTGCATCTCAATCTTGATGATCCCATCTCCTGCACAGGCTTCGCATCGCCCGCCTTTCTTGTTGAAACTGAATCTTCCTTTATTGTATCCTTTTGCTTTTGCATCTTTTGTCATCGCAAACAGATCTCTGATCTGATCAAAGACTCCTGTGTAAGTTGCAGGATTGGATCTTGGTGTTCTTCCGATCGGTGACTGGTCGATCGCTATGATCTTATCTAATTGGTCAAATCCTTCGATGTCTTTGTGTAGTCCTGGTTTCGTCTTAGCTCTGTTTAGTTCTTTTGCCAGACGTTTGTATAAAATCTGATTGACTAAAGAACTCTTTCCTGATCCAGAAACTCCTGTTACACAAGTGAAAATTCCAAGTGGGATTTCTACATCAATATTCTTTAAATTATTCTCCTGTGCCCCGACTACTTTTAGGAATCCTGATGGTTTTCTTCTGACTTGTGGTACTGGAATCTTGATCTTTCCGCTTAAATAAGCTCCTGTGATGGATTTCTTATTCTTCATGATCTGTTTTGCAGTTCCCGTTGCAACAACTTCTCCACCATATTCTCCTGCTTTCGGTCCGATATCTACAATATAATCTGCTGCCAGCATCGTATCTTCATCATGCTCTACAACGATCAGTGTATTTCCTAAATCCCTTAGATTCTTAAGTGTACGAATCAGTTTGTCATTATCTCTCTGATGAAGTCCGATACTTGGCTCATCTAAGATATAAGCTACTCCAACTAATCCAGAACCGATCTGTGTTGCCAGACGGATTCGCTGCGCTTCTCCACCAGATAATGTTCCAGTAGCCCTTGATAACGTCAGATAATCTAGTCCTACATCATTTAAGAATCCGATTCTTGCCTTAATCTCTTTTAAAACCTGTTCTCCGATCAGTTTCTGGCGTTCACTCAATTCCATCGTTTCTAAAAATGAAACCATTTCCCCGACTGACATATCACACATCTCGGTAATATTCTTATCTGCAACCGTTACCGCCAGTGATTCCCGCTTTAATCGCTGTCCATGACATTCATCGCAAGGTGTGATCGTCATAAATGTCTCATATTCTGCTTTCATATTCTGAGATGCCTCACGATATCTTCTTCCAACATTCTTGATGATCCCTTCAAATGCCACATCATAGACACCTTCGCCTCTCTGCCCTTTATAATAGACTTTGACTTCTCTTCCACCAGTTCCATACAATAAAACATCTTTGACTTCCTGTGGATAATCTTTAAATGGTGTTTCCAGATCAAAATGATATTCCCTTGCGAGTGCATCTAAGATTGCTCTTGTATAACTCTTCTTATCCGTTGATGACTGCCATCCAAAGACCTGGATCGCCCCTTCTGCAATACTTAACTTCTGGTCAGGGATCATTAAATCCACATCAAATTCCATCTTATATCCAAGTCCATGGCATACCGGACAAGCTCCAAATGGATTATTGAAAGAAAAGCTTCTTGGCTCTACTTCATCAATACTGATACCACAGTCAGGGCAGGAAAAACTCTGGCTGAAATTCAAGGTTTCTCCACCTATCACATCAACCATCATCAATCCATCGGCTAGATTTAAGGTGGTCTCGATAGAATCTGTTAATCGTTTTTCAATCCCAGGTTTGACCACTAAACGATCCACCACGATCTCAATGTTATGTTTCTTATTTTTCTCCATTGGAATGTCCTCTGACAGATCATAAACATTGCCATCGACTCTGACACGAACATATCCACTTTTCTTCGCATTCTGGAAAACCTTAGCATGTTCTCCTTTTCTTCCACGAACGATCGGTGCCAGAAGCTGAATCCTTGTACGTTCTTCTAACTGCATCAGACGATCTACCATCTGATCTACGGTCTGCTTACTGATCGGTTTCCCACACTTTGGACAATGTGGGATTCCGACTCTTGCGTACAGTAATCGAAAATAATCATAAATCTCTGTCACAGTTCCTACTGTAGATCTTGGGTTTCTGTTTGTTGACTTCTGATCAATAGAAATCGCTGGAGATAATCCCTCAATGCTGTCTACATCCGGTTTCTCCATCTGCCCCAAGAACTGTCTTGCATAAGAAGATAAAGATTCCATATATCTTCTCTGTCCTTCTGCATAAATCGTGTCAAATGCCAGAGAAGATTTTCCAGAACCACTCAGTCCTGTAAATACAACAAACTGGTTTCTCGGCACTTCCAGATCTATATTCTTTAAGTTATTTTCTCTCGCACCTTTGATGCGGATCATTTCTTTCTTCATTGATAAGCTCCTAATTCTAATCTATCATCAGTTTTAGTATTTCTTCTTTTAATCGTCATATTCCTGATATGCGATCTTGAATTCTTTTAATTCATCTCTAAGCTGTGCAGCCAATTCGAAGTTTAATTCTGCTGCTGCCTGATTCATCTTCTTACTTAACCGCTCGATCACTTCTTTTAATTCTTTCTTAGACATGGATTCCATATCTTTTTCATATCCACCTGTTTCCTCTTCATGTTCATCAGATATCTTGATCAGATCTCTGATATCTTTCTTGATCGTCTGTGGCGTAATTCCATGTTCTTTGTTATATTCATCCTGAATCTCACGTCTTCGTTCTGTCTCCGTGATCGCTGCATGCATAGAATCTGTCATATGATCTGCATACATAATAACATGTCCTTCACTGTTACGTGCTGCACGCCCGATCGTCTGCACAAGAGATGTCTCAGAACGCAAGAATCCCTCTTTATCTGCATCAAGAATTGCAACCAATGTAATCTCTGGAATATCCAGGCCTTCTCTTAACAGGTTGATTCCAACCAATACATCAAAAACTCCCATTCTCAAATCTCTCACGATCTCAATTCGCTCTAATGTATCAATATCTGAATGTAAATATTTTACCCGGATACCAACTTCACGCATATAATCGGTCAATTCTTCCGCCATTCGCTTGGTCAGTGTTGTGACAAGTACTTTATTGCCTTTGTCTGTCTCTTTATGAATCTCTCCTAACAGATCATCAATTTGTCCTTCCACCGGACGTACATCGATTGCTGGGTCTAGTAAACCTGTTGGTCTGATGATCTGTTCTGCCCTTAATAATTCATGCTCTTCTTCGTATTTACCAGGTGTTGCAGATACAAATAACATCTGATCGATCTTCTGTTCAAATTCACCAAATTCCAAAGGACGGTTATCTTTCGCAGAAGGCAAACGAAATCCAAAATCTACTAACGTTGACTTTCTGGACTGATCTCCTGCATACATTCCACCGATCTGTGGTACGGTGATATGAGACTCATCAATGATCATCAAAAAGTCATCCCCAAAGAAATCAATTAACGTACTTGGCGGCTGTCCTGGTTCTAATCCTGCTAAATGTCTGGAGTAGTTCTCAATCCCAGAACAAAATCCTGTTTCTCTTAACATTTCAATATCAAAATTCGTTCGCTCTGCAATTCTCTGTGCTTCGATCAGCTGATCATGTTCTTTAAAATATGTCACCTGCTCAGCAAGTTCTTCCTTAATCCCTTTGATCGCACGTTCAATCTGTTCCTGTGGTACAACATAATGTGATGCCGGGAATATTGCCACGAAATTCAAGCTTCTCTTTACTTCACCTGTCAAAACATCAAATTCCACAATACGATCAATCTCATCTCCAAAAAATTCAACTCTGACTGCATCTTCAAATGTAGAAACCGGAAGGATCTCCAACACATCCCCTTTAACTCTGAAAGTACCTCTCTTAAAGTCAAGTTCGCTTCTTACGTACTGAATATTGATCAGGTCATCAATCACCTCGTCTCTGTCCTTTATCATCCCTGGTCTTAAAGAGATCATCATCTCTGAATAGCTTTCTTTGCTACCAATTCCATAAATGCAGGAAACACTAGATACAACGATCACATCTTTTCTCTCGATCAATGCTGCTGTCGCGCTATGTCGTAATTTATCAATCTCATCATTGACCGATGAATCCTTCTCTATATAAGTATCGGTAGATGGAACATAGGCCTCTGGCTGATAATAATCATAATAGGAGACAAAATATTCCACGGCGTTATGTGGAAAAAACGCCTTAAACTCACTATATAACTGTGCTGCTAACGTCTTATTATGTGCCAAGATCAATGTCGGTTTATTCAAATTCTGTATAATATTCGCCATTGTAAATGTCTTACCTGAACCAGTCACTCCAAGAAGCGTCTCAAACTGATTCCCATCTTGAAATCCTTTGGTCAGCTTCTCGATCGCCTGTGGCTGATCCCCAGTTGGCTCATATTCTGATACTAATTCAAAATGATCCATATAACTTCTCCCTTATGAAATATCTCTTATCTTTTCATCTATGCATGATTCTGACTGCTCCCACGGGCAAGCCCGTGGGGTTCTGATTGCCAAGTGTAGCTTGTAATCGTACACCATTTTCAGGCTTTGGAGTTACAAGTGTAAATCTGTTTGAATCAGGACTTTTATTACCAAGCAGTCCTACGACCACATTAGCGGTAAATTTCTGTCTTACGACAAGGAAGTACAGTCAATCTCCCTAACATTTAGTTGTTAAGCTACTTTAATTCCACTGTTTAGTATTTTGATATGATTAGCCTTAATCCATGCAATTAGGGCTTTTTCTTTGTCATAGCACCTGCCGAAATCTGTAATACATTTATCTTTGTCTATATCCTGCGTTCTGTAGTCGTAACAATAGAGCAAAAATGATGAATACCAATCTCTTTGTACCAATGTTCCGTCTCGAAGTCTGTAGAGCCTATCAGACAGCTTTTTCTTAATGTAGTCATCTGCCGTGTGGTCGTATTGGCTTGCCCTATAATTATTCGGAACTTCTATATATGCGCCGCCTGTGACTTTGAATTTCTTTTCAATAGTAGTTTGAAATCCAGACGGACAACGATTCTTTATAGATTTGCCAAAGCGCTTTTTCTTATTAAATTTGCCTTTGCTATTAACAGTAGTCTTCTTAGCCCGTTTCATCAGCTTGCTTGCATTTTTAGGTTCTGTGACGAATGTATCTCCAAGACTTCGCAGATAGTTAGCATCTTCGTTTATTGCAAGCTGTCTATTTACTGCATTTATACGGCATAATTCAGTGTGTTTGGCTTTCAGCTTCTTGTAGCGATCAGAATATTTCCAAGTCTTTTTACCTTTCTTGATAGTGCCGTCAGGATTGTAATTCTGTGGATTGGTTGCCCGTCTACTCCTGTCCATAGCACGATAATATAAGCGTTCCTTGCGTTCAGAAGTCTGTATGCTGTTGCCACGCTCTGAAAGGTTCTTCAGTCCGACTTCAGTATCAGAAGTATAGGCAACTGTCTGCGTTCCTATATCAGCACCTATCATGCCTTTACCGTATTTATGTCTTGGATTGCCGAATCTATCATATTTAGACTTAGCTTTGCCTTCTATTGTCAGATGCAGATATACTCTGTACTTACCTCTTATCAACCTTGGAACAAGAGTAGCATAGCAAGGTCTATAAGTATCTATACAACAGGCTTCTTCTATAAGCGTATTGACAGCATCAGCATCCATCTTGTCAGGATTCTCAAGATAAGACAAAACGGCGTTAACTTCATCAGACTGAAACCTGTCGTTGACTTGAATCCCGAATTGCATCTTTCTAAGTTTGAATCGAAGTTTCCCATCCTCAACAAACATCGGAATACCACGATTTATCTGTTTTGCTCTGATGCATGGTAATTCTCCGTATTTTGAGAAATGTGTGGTCTTACCGTTATCATAAAGGCATTTTTCCATACCTCGCCATATATCTTCGGCTTTTGTGAGAGCAAACACCGCATCTATACTGTATTTCTTGCCTATAGGAATCATAGATGTCCTGCAAAAATCCCATGTAACATCATAAGATTTCTGCATATCATTGAGCTGATTAGCGAGAGCTTTACGTTTGTCCTTATCCTCAGTATTGCCGTACAGTTTTAGTAGTTTACGATATTTCTTGGTACGCATGAGTTGGTCGTAATTCTTTCTCATAAGACGAACAAGCTCGTTGCCAGCTTTGCGGATTTTATCAGAAAGAGCCACGACTTTCAGGACATCAGGATAAGGCATATCAGTTTCTACAACTAAGATATGCCTGTCAGAAAGTTTATGATATTGTTTCAGAAGTTTCTTGTATTCTTCGTCACTCATGATCTTTCTGTTCCTCGATGTATTTCTTTACTGCAGCTTCACTTATATGACCTACGGTAGATACAAAATATCCTCTTGACCATAATACTCCACAACGAGAGTAGAACTGTTTTAATTGTGGATATGCCTTGAACATTTCAATTGCACTGATACTTTTCAATGTTCTTCTGCATTATTACAGATCTTGTCAAATATATTGATACAGACCTGTTTTTCTTCTGTTAATCCACTTAAAACATTTTTTGCAAACTGTTTTTGTGCGTTATGTCCTGCTTCTATGATCAGTTCTGCCTTATCTAACAAAATAATTTCAATATGCTTTTTATTGTCTTTACTTTGTATTTTTTCAACAAGTCCTTTGTTTTCCAATTTCTTTAACGAAGTTGAAACATGGGATATTGTTGATTTTCTGATCTTTACTATTTCTGCTTTGTCAACCATTTATGACATTATACCCAGTGAAGTGAACTACATCGGTAATTGAATCACCGAGCATCAGAT
>ENA-OVFS01002122-OVFS01002122.1-human-gut-metagenome-genome-assembly--contig:-NODE-2122-length-9836-cov-2.524077_pt1 | contig 9836 bp, 10 predicted proteins | sample MGYA00237763_ERZ505405 | MGnify/ENA primary metagenome ERZ505405 (study PRJEB26158, sample SAMN06016401) | human gut metagenome | biome: human gut; feature: ankylosing spondylitis patient; material... | reverse complement strand
ACAATGGTCAGAGTATTCGTATCCGTGAGAAGGGTGAACCGGGTACAAACGGAGGTCCGAGAGGCGATCTGCTTGTAGAAGTAAATGTTGCACGTCATCCGATCTTCCAGAGACAGGATATGAATATCTTCTCTACTGCGCCTCTTACATACGCGCAGGCAGCACTGGGCGGTACTGTACGTATCAACACAGTGGATGGAGAGGTTGAATATGAAGTGAAACCCGGAACTCAGACAGACACAAGGATCCGTCTGAAGGGAAAAGGTGTACCGTCTCTGAGAAACAAGAATGTACGTGGCGATCATTATGTGACTTTCGTTGTGCAGGTTCCTACAAACCTCAACGAAGAAGCAAAAGAAGCACTGCGCAAATTCGATGAGGCGTGTGGTAACCGTCCGAAATCAAAAGATTCTGATGATTTTGAAAAACCGGAAAAGAAGAAAAAGAGTTTCATGGATAAATTAAAAGAGACTTTTGAGGATTAATTATAAAAGAAAATTAAAGAAAAGAGGTTTACCCTCTTTTCTTTTTTTGTATAGTCGTGTATATTGAAGAGTAACGGTAAAAATCAGATGAACAGACAGGAATAAAAGTTTCCTGAGAAATGGAGAGATATTTGACAAAAACAGAGAAGATCGCAGCTTTTCGGGAGAAGTATCTCCCTGTATGGGCAATTTTGCCGCTGATAAGCATTTTTGTATTAAACTGTCTTATTTACTGGGGAAGCGGAGTACTGACAGCAGACAGATATCATTTTGATTTTACCATGTCACTGGACAGGGCAGTGCCGTTAATACCACAGTTTATCTGGATTTATATTCTGGCATTTCCTTTTTGGGCAGTGAATTATATTCTGGCTGCACAGAGAGGAAAAGATGGATTTTATCGGTTTGTGGCAACTGATCTGACTGTTCATATTACATGTTTTATTATTTTTCTGGTTTTGCCAACTACCAATGTCAGACCTGAGATTGCAGGAACTACATGGTCCCAGCAGATGCTTAAGTTTGTTTATCTCATGGATGGTGGAAACAGTCCGTCTAACTTATTTCCGTCAATCCATTGTTATGTAAGCTGGCTGAGCTGGCGCGGAGTCAGTAAATCAGAGAATATTCCAAAATGGTATCAGCATTTTTCACTGATTTTTGCAATACTGATCATTATTTCTACCCAGGTGCTTAAACAGCATTATCTGGTGGATGCCATTGCCGGAGTTGCACTGGTAGAACTGGCGTGGAGATTTTACAGCAAAGGAAACCGCCACGAGATATTCAGACATTTTTTTGAAAAAATAAGTGAAGCATGCAGTCGGTGGGTAAATAAGAATTGACTGGATGTGGTGAGATGCTGCATTATGGGAATAGCTGCAGAGTAACAGAGAATGGGCCAGACATATTTTTGGATGATAATAGTTAATTATATAACATAAAGAAATGGAGACAATTACATGAAGTGGAACCGTTTTACAGTAAAAACGAAAACAGAAGCAGAAGATATCGTTATCAGCACACTTGCAGAAGTCGGCATTGAAGGCGTGGAAATTCAGGACAAACAGCCTCTGACTGAGGAAGACAAGGCTCAGATGTTTGTAGATATTATGCCGGAAGGACCTGCAGATGACGGCGTTGCCTATCTGAATTTTTATCTGGAAGAAGATGCAGACAAAGAAGCAATCCTGAAAGATGTTCGTGAAGCATTAGATGACCTGAAGAATTTTATGGACATCGGGGAAGCTACCATTGAAGAATCTCAGACAGAGGACAAGGACTGGATTAATAACTGGAAACAGTATTTCCACCAGTTCTATGTAGATGATATCCTTATCGTACCGTCATGGGAAGAAGTAAAAGCAGAGGATAAAGACAAGATGATCCTCCACATTGATCCGGGTACAGCCTTCGGTACAGGTATGCATGAGACTACTCAGCTTGTGATCCGCCAGTTAAAGAAATATGTAACACCGGATACAGAGATGCTTGACGTAGGAACCGGAAGCGGTATCCTTGGTATCGTTGCCCTGAAACTTGGTGCGAAACATGTACTGGGAACAGATCTTGATCCATGTGCAGTTCCTGCAGTTGCAGAGAATAAAGAAGCAAACCAGATCGTGGATGAAACTTTTGATATGGTGATCGGAAACATCATTGACGATAAAGCGATTCAGGATCAGGCAGGATATGAAAAATATGATATTGTAACAGCAAATATCCTTGCAGATGTTCTGATCCCTCTGACACCGGTAATTGTAAACCAGATGAAAAAAGGCGCTTACTACATTACTTCCGGTATTCTTGATGTGAAAGAAGAAGTTGTAGTGGAGGCAGTAAAAGCAGCAGGCCTGACGGTTGTAGAAGTGACACATCAGGGCGAGTGGGTTTCCGTAACAGCAAGAAAGGACTGATCATATGCAGCGTTTTTTTGTGGAGCCTTATCAGATTGAGGAAGAGGCACACCGTATCCACATCAATGGGACGGATGTAAATCATATTAAAAACGTTCTCCGCATGAAATGTGGGGAGGATGTGTGGATCAGTGACGGAGGAGATAAAGAATACCATTGCCAGATTGAAGAACTGAGAGAGGATGAGGTTCTGCTGCATATTCTCTATGCACAGGAGCCGGAATATGAGCTGCCAAATAAAATTTATCTTTTCCAGGGACTGCCGAAAGCAGACAAGATGGAACTGATCATCCAGAAAGCAGTAGAGCTGGGAGCTTTTTCTATAATCCCGGTAGAGACAAAGCGATGTGTGGTGAAGCTGGATGTTAAGAAGGCAGCAAAGAAGGTGGTTCGCTGGCAGCAGATCGCAGAGAGTGCAGCAAAGCAGTCCAAGCGAATGTTGATCCCGGAGATCCATGAAGTAATGACCTACAAACAGGCACTGGAATTTGCGAAACAGTTAGATGTAAAACTGATCCCGTACGAACTTGCCAAAGGAATGAAAGAAACCAGAGAAATCCTCAGCGAGATTAAGCCTGGACAGTCTGTCGGTATCTTTATCGGACCGGAGGGTGGATTCGAGGAAGAAGAGGTAGCAAAGGCACTGGAAGCAGGTGCCCATGCGATTACACTTGGAAGACGAATCCTCAGAACTGAGACAGCAGGACTTGCGATTCTTTCAGTTCTGATGTTCCAGTTGGAAAATGAATAATAGAAACAAGAGAGAACAAAAATGGAAGCATATTTTGATAATTCAGCCACGACCCGCTGCTTTGAAGAAGTAAAGGACATCGTGGTAAAAACAATGATGGAAGATTTCGGAAACCCATCTGCCATGCATCAGAAAGGTGTAGACGCAGAAGGGTATGTCAAAGAATCTGCCAGAACTTTGGCACAGATACTGAAAGTAACAGAAAAAGAAATCCTGTTCACTTCCGGCGGAACAGAGTCAAACAACCTGGCTCTGATCGGTGGTGCGCTTGCCAACAAACGAAGCGGTAATCACATTATCACAACTGCAGTAGAGCATGCTGCAGTCAGCCAGCCGGTAGCTTTTTTGCAGGAACAGGGATTTGAAGTGACCATTCTTCCTGTAGACGGGCATGGAGTAGTAAAACTTGACGCATTGGAGAAAGCATTAAGGCCGGATACCATTCTCGTATCTACAATGATGGTAAATAATGAGACCGGTGCGGTTATGCCTGTAGAGAAAATCGGTGCCATGATCCAGGAAAAGTGTCCGAAGGCGCTGTATCATGTAGATGCGATCCAGGCATTCGGCAAATATCGTATTTATCCGAAGAAATGGAATATCCATCTTCTGTCTGTCAGCTCACATAAGATCCATGGACCAAAAGGAATCGGATTTTTATATATCAAGGAAGGAACGAAGATCTCTCCGATCATTTTCGGAGGCGGACAGCAGAAAGGAATGCGTTCTGGAACGGAAAATGTACCAGGAATCGTAGGATTAGCTGTCGCATGTGAAAAGATGATCGGTAAAAACTATGAAAATGCTGAGAAGATCCGTGAAGTCAAAGAATATTTTCAGGAAAGGATCAAAGAGATTGAGGATATCAAAGACAATTCTGGAAAAGCACCACACGTGGCAAGTATCAGCTTTAAGAAGTTAAGAAGTGAAGTACTGTTACATGCCTTGGAAGACAGAGAAATCTATGTATCTTCAGGATCCGCATGTTCATCGAACAAAAAACAGGCAGTCAGTGGAACATTAAATGCGATCGCATTAAGTGATGAATTTAAAGATGGAACACTTCGTTTCAGTTTCTCAATTGAGAATACAAAAGAAGAAGTTGATGAAACGATCAAAGCATTAAAAGAATTAGTACCAATGCTTCGAAGATTTGTAAGAAAATAAAGACCACAAGAAAAGAAACAGTAAGAAAATAAAGGAGAATACTATGAAAGTAACCGCATTTTTGATCAAATACGGTGAGATTGCCATCAAAGGTAAGAACCGTTATATGTTTGAAGACGCATTAATGAAACAGATCCGCCATGCAATGGCACCCGTTGGGGATTTTAAAGTAAGAAAAGAATCTGGACGTATGTTTGTCGAAGCACAGGATGAGTTCGATTATGATGAAGCTGTGGAAGCACTGCAGAGAGTCTTTGGAATCGTTGGAATCTGTCCAATGGTCATCGAAGAAAACAAAGATATGGAACATTTGACAGAGACAGTTATCAAATTTATTGATGAACAGTATCCAGTCAAGGATTTTACATTCAAGGTTCATGCAAGAAGAGGAGATAAACAGTTCCCTCTTGATTCCATGGCGATCAATATGGAAATCGGTGGGCAGTTACTAGATGCATTTGAAGGGATCAAAGTAGATGTGCACCATCCACAGGTAATGGTGAATATCGAAGTGAGAAAATATATCTATATCTATTCTCAGGAAATCAAAGGACCAGGTGGAATGCCAGTCGGAACCAATGGAAAAGCGATGCTTTTATTATCCGGAGGAATCGACAGTCCAGTTGCAGGATATATGATCGCAAAACGTGGAGTACACATCGATGCAACATATTTCCATGCACCACCATACACAAGCGAGAGAGCAAAACAGAAGGTTATAGATCTTGCGAAGATCGTTGCAAAATATGCAGGACCGATCAATTTACATGTTGTAAACTTTACAGACATTCAGTTAGCGATCTATGAGAAATGCCCTCATGAAGAATTAACGATCATCATGAGAAGATATATGATGAAGATCGCGGAACATTTTGCAAATGAAGGTGGAAGCCTTGCACTGATCACTGGTGAAAGTATCGGACAGGTAGCAAGCCAGACGATCCATAACCTTGCAATCACAAATGAAGTATGTAATATGCCAGTATTCAGACCATGTATCGGTATGGATAAACAGGAAATCGTAGATATTGCAGAGAAGATCGGAACATTTGAGACATCCATTCAGCCATTTGAAGACTGCTGTACGATCTTTGTTGCAAAACATCCAGTTACAAAGGGTAATTTAAAGAGAATTAAGAAATCAGAAGAACATCTGGAAGATGTGATTGATGATTTAATGAAAGAAGCCATTGATTCTACAGAGATCATTCACGTAAAATAAATGGCTGAAGCTGAGACAGTATAACAGAAGCCTCATCAGAATCAAACGAAAGCTCTAAAGGTTTCGAAAGATCGAGGCTTAGCATACTCATCAGTGATTTGGCATCCACGACATAGTCATTGGCAACGATCTCAAACGTGCCAGAGTGCTTGTCAAGGATGTCGACAAACGAGTATAGGTCTTTGATGGAATTTAGTTTGATCAATGCATCATACATGGGATAATACTCCTTCCAATTAACAAGGATAGTGTACTCGTATTTGCCATAAAAGTCAACAAGAAAGGAATCGTATGAATTTACAAGGAAAAAGAGCGGCCATCGTAACTCTTGGCTGCAAAGTAAATCAATATGAAACGGACGCCATGTATGGGATGCTTAAGGAAGCAGGTGTTACGATGGTCGATCCGAAAGAAGCAGCAGATATCTACATTGTGAATACATGTTCTGTGACAAATATGGCAGAACGTAAATCAAGACAGATGCTTCACCGCGCAAAGAAGAAGAATCCAGACGTTGTTGTAGTAGCAGTTGGATGTTATGCTCAAGTTGGAAAAGAAGAATTATCAAAAGATACAAATATTGATCTGATCATTGGGAATAATAAAAAGAAAGACTTGATCCATATTTTAGAAGAGCATATGGGAGAGAAGGAATCAGCCGCAGAATCGATCGAAGTTATTGATATTGCGCATGATCAGGAATATGAATCTTTGCATGTAGAACAGTTAAAAGAACATACCAGAGCATATATTAAAGTACAAGATGGATGCAATCAGTTTTGTTCTTACTGCATTATCCCTTATGCAAGAGGAAGAGTCAGAAGCCGTAAGATGGAAGAAGTGTTAGAAGAGATCACGAATCTGACAAAACATGGATGTCAGGAATTTGTGATCACAGGAATTCATGTTACATCGTATGGAAAAGATTTGGGAGATGTTACACTGATCGATCTGTTAGAAGAGATCGCCAAGATCCCGGAAGTTAAGAGAATCCGTTTGGGATCTCTGGAACCTGGATTTATCACAAAGGATACATTGGACCGCCTTTCTAAGATGGAAAGTTTTTGCCCACATTTTCATCTGTCCCTGCAGAGTGGATGTGATTCTGTCTTAAAACGAATGAACCGTAAGTATACAACACAAGATATCAGAGAGAAATGTAAGGCAATTCGTGAACATTTCCAATATCCAGCATTGACAACAGATATTATCGTAGGTTTTCCAGGAGAGACAGAAGAAGAATTTGAAGAGACAAGAAAATTTTTAGAAGAGATCGATCTCTATGAAATGCATGTGTTCAAATATTCCATTCGAAAGGGAACGAAGGCAGCAGATATGAAGCCACAGATCAATGATCAGATTAAGGCAAAACGAAGTAATGTCTTATTAGAAATGTCAAAACAACACCAGAAAGAATTTGAGACAAAACAGTTAGGCATGGTCAAAGAAGTACTGATCGAAGAAAAGATGCATGGAAAAGATCATTATTATACAGGGCATACAAAGGAGTATATAAAAGTTGCACTTTACAGTGAAGAACCATTGGAAAATAAGATCGTGAAAGTAAAGCTAAGACAGATCTTAGATGATGGATATGTATTGGCAGAGTGTTAAACAGATGTGAAATTTTATGATTTCCATTGCTATTTCATACATTTTATATTAAAATGGTTAATAAATGAAAGGGACGTGATAATTATGGATAATAATCAAACACAACATTTTTCCGTTGTTAGAGAGGAACTGGATGTACACATGATCTTAGAGCGTGTATATGAGGCACTGCAGGAGAAAGGATATAACCCTGTCAATCAGATGGTAGGATATATTATGTCTGGAGATCCAACATACATTACCAGTCACAACAATGCAAGAAGCATCATCAATAAAGTCGAGCGTGACGATATCATTGAAGCATTGCTTGAGAACTATATTGAGACAAGATTAAAGTAGAGACCGTGGTATTATGAGAAGGATATTAGGGTTAGATTATGGGACGAAGACAGTCGGAGTGGCGTTAAGTGATGAGCTTCATATTACAGCACAGCCATTAGAGACGATCACAAGGAAAGATGCGAATAAGTTAAGAAAGACTTACGCAAGGATCGAAGAACTTGTGAAAGAATATGATGTTGAGAAGATTGTTTTAGGTCTCCCAAAGAATATGAATAATACAGTAGGTGAGCGCGGAGAAGATACTTTATCTTTCCGCGATACCTTAGTGCGTCGTACAGGATTAGAAGTGATCTTGTGGGATGAGCGACTGACAACAGTAGCATCAGAGAAAGTTCTGATGGAAAGCGGTGTAAGACGCGAAAACAGAAAGAAAGTGATCGATCAGATCGCGGCGTCTATGATTTTACAGGGATATTTAGATTCCCTATAGGAGGAACAGACAATGAGCAAGAAAGACAGCAAGATTCTTTTTCTGGATGACGATGGACAGGAAATCGAATTTAATGTCATAGAACAGACAACGATCGCAGGTCAGACTTACCTTTTGGTAGAAGACTGCGAAGCATCGAGTGAAGATGAGAGCGTTGTATTGATCATGAAAGAAGTGCAGTTAGAGGATGACTATGTATCCTATGAGATCGTTGAGGACGATAAAGAACTGGATATGATCTCAGATATTTTTAACGCACTGTTAGATGGACTTGAAGTGAGTTTATAAAATATATAAGAGTGTTTAAAACAATGGATTGTCAGACCTACGTAGATATGGAGGAAGAAAGTTGAAAGACAATCAAGTAAGACAGCAGGCAAGACCAAAACGAAATAATTATTATGCAAATGATAACAAGAAATCATACAATAAGAATAATTATCAGGCAAGGGGAAGAAGACCAATGCCTAGAAGAAAGCCTAGCTCAGTAAAGATCATTCCACTTGGCGGACTCGGCCAGATCGGAATGAACATCACAGCATTTGAATGCAATAACCAGATTTTGATCGTGGACTGTGGACTTGCGTTCCCAGATGAGGATATGTTAGGAATTGATTTAGTTATTCCAGATATCACATATTTAAAGGACAATGCAAGCAAGATTCGTGGACTGGTTATCACCCATGGTCATGAGGACCATATTGGAGCGATTCCTTATTTCGAGAAGGAATTGAACGTACCGATCTATGCGACAAAACTTACCATGGCATTGATCGAGAACAAATTAAAAGAGCACGGTATTTTAAATAACGTGGAGCGCCATGTTGTGACACATGGTGACAAAGTAAAACTTGGAATCTTTAATGTAGAATTTATTAAGACAAATCACAGTATTGCAGATGCAGCAGCACTTGCGATCACAACACCAGCAGGTGTGATCGTGCATACAGGTGACTTTAAGATCGACCATACGCCATTATTTGGGGAAGCAATCGATCTTGCAAGATTCGCAGAACTTGGAAGTAAGGGAGTTCTGGCATTGATGGCAGATAGTACGAATGTAGAACGACAAGGCTATACACCATCAGAGAAGAATGTAGGAAAACGTCTGGACAATCTGTTCGCAGAACATTTAAAAGGACGTATGATCATTGCAACATTTGCATCGAACGTGGATCGTGTACAGCATATCATCAATTCTGCACATAAGTACGGAAGAAAAGTTGTGGTAGAAGGACGCAGCATGGTAAATATCATTACGACAGCATCTGAGCTTGGGTATCTGAATGTTCCGGAGAATACACTGATCGAGATCGATCAGTTGAAGAACTATCCACCGGAGAAGACCGTTCTGATCACAACAGGAAGCCAGGGAGAATCCATGGCTGCACTTTCCAGAATGGCAGGGGATGTACACCGTAAAGTGACGATTCAGCCGAATGACACGATCATTTTCAGTTCGAATCCGATTCCTGGAAATGAGAAGGCAGTATCCCGTGTGATCAATGAGCTTTCTGCAAAGGGTGCGAACGTGATATTCCAGGATGCGCATGTTTCCGGACATGCCTGTCAGGAAGAGTTAAAGCTGATCTATTCGCTGGTAAAACCAAAGTATGCCATTCCGGTGCATGGTGAGTACCGCCACTTAAAAGCAAATGCGGAGATCGCGCAGTCTCTGGGAATTCCGAAAGAGAATATCTTTATCATCCAGAGCGGAGATGTGATCGAGCTGAGTGATGCAGAAGCAAAAATAGTGGATAAAGTCCATACAGGAGCGATTCTGGTAGATGGTCTGGGTGTCGGTGATGTCGGAAATATCGTATTGCGAGACAGACAGCATCTGGCAGAGGACGGAATTCTGATCGTTGTTCTGACACTGGAAAAAGGCAGCAACAATCTGCTGGCAGGA
>ENA-OVFS01002119-OVFS01002119.1-human-gut-metagenome-genome-assembly--contig:-NODE-2119-length-9872-cov-3.475298_pt1 | contig 9872 bp, 10 predicted proteins | sample MGYA00237763_ERZ505405 | MGnify/ENA primary metagenome ERZ505405 (study PRJEB26158, sample SAMN06016401) | human gut metagenome | biome: human gut; feature: ankylosing spondylitis patient; material... | reverse complement strand
TTCCTGTTTTCTGATTCCAGCGATATATTCCATATAATCTCCGGCAAAACATGGTGTGTAAAGACGAACTTTTTTAACTTCTACACATCTTCCTGTATTTCCAAATGTTTTTGCCATCAAACGTTTTGCTGCATCTTCCATCAGTGTGATACTTCTGGCACCATTTACAACTCCACCACCGTAAAATACGTCACGGTCTGACATTCTATAACGAAAAGTGATTGTATCTTTCATCATTCTTTCTCCTTTCAATCTGTCTTATGTACTTTATTCATCTTCTGGAAAATCATCCAGATGACGCCATGGATCAATAACTGCTCCATCTGGCTGTTCTCCACGTTGTAAGTGTTTCTTAACAACCAGTCTTACATTACCTTCTGTACATAATACAGGCTCATCAAACCATACCATATCTCCTGGTTTGTAGTCTTCTTTCCCAGCTCTGTATGCTGGTGTAGCCAGCTTAAATACTTCGATCCTGCAGTCTCTTGATGTATTTCCGATATGTGTTAAAGTAGCTTTGTACTCCATCATATCTCCTACATACACATCCTGATAGATCTTTACATCTTCATATCCCAGACAGAGAGATTCATCTCCATCTACCAAGATCATTTCTTCTGTTTCAACATCTCCGATAAAGTCAAACTGACGTCCAACTGGCACGATTCCATCTGGATTATTTGCATCCGCTGTCGTCATATTGTAACTTAAATAAGATACTTTTCTCATGTTGCTCCTCCTTATGAAATAAAAGTAATTAAATTACGCCTTCTTCTTTTAACTGTGCTTCTTCTTCTTCGGTTAATCCAAAGATCTCTCTGTTATGCTCTCCTAGAAGTGGGGAAGGCGTTTCTACAACTCCTGGAGTTTCTGACATCTTCGTAACACATCCCTGGAAATAAAGATCTCCTGCCGTAGGATGTTCGCAGTGAACCATCATCTCTCTTGCCTGTGTATGTGGATGTTCGATCGCTTCTTTTACATCTAATACCGGTCCACATGGAATTCCTGCTTCATCCATGATATATTCAATCTCTTTCTTTGTATGTTCCATACACCATCCACGGATCAGTTCCTGCAGTTCCGGCAGGTAATTCTTACACCTTAGATCATTGGTTTCGTATCTTGGATCACCAAGCAGCTCTTCATGTCCGATCGTATGACAAAATGTATCAAATAATCTGTCATTTCCTACCCCGAGTGCTGTAAATCCGTCCTTACAAGGGAAAATATCAAATGGAGCAATGGATGGGTCTATGTTTCCATTTCTCTGCGATATCTCCCCTGCCATTGTATAATTCACTAAGGCATTTTCAAGAAGACTGAATATTGTATCAAACATAGATACATCAACCTGCTGCCCTTCTCCGGTCATATCACGATGATGAAGGGCTGCCAATACACCAACTGTTAAATAAATCCCTGATACATGGTCTGCGACAGATGGACCAACTTTGACTGGATCTGTATCTTTAAAACCAGTCAGATTCACCATTCCGCCCATTGCCTGCGCCACGATATCATAGCAGGCTCTGTGTGTTAATGGTCCATACTGTCCAAATCCGGAACAGGATGCATAGATAATGGATGGATTGATCTTCTTTACCGTCTCATAATCAATCCCCAGCTTCTTTGTAACCCCGCCACGATAATTCTCAACAAGAATATCTGCATCCTTTACCAGATCATAAAACATCTGCTTTCCTTTTTCAGATTTCAGGTTTAATGTTGCACCCTTTTTATTTCTGTTTACATAACAGTAAAATCCGCTCTCTCCGCTCTTTTCATCAATTGGACCCCATGTTCTGCACTGATCTCCGTGTAGAGGCTCGATTTTTAATACGTCCGCTCCATAATCAGCTAACATCATCGTGCAAAACGGTCCACTTAAAGCTGAAGTAAGATCAACTACCTTAATTCCTTCCAATGCTTTTTTCATTTCGACACCTCCTATTTGTTCTTATTTACGAAACATATTTCCGCTGATGACAAGTTTCTGAATTTCATTTGTTCCTTCGTAGATCTGTGTGATCTTAGCATCACGCAGCATTCTTTCTACATGATATTCTTTCATATATCCATTTCCACCCAGCATCTGTACAGCTTCTGTGGCTACATGCATTGCTGCATCTGTACAAACCATCTTCGCTTTAGCCGCTGGTACACTGTAGCTTCTGCCTTCCTGCTTATCTGTTGCTGCTTTGTATAACATATACTGAGCCATCTCGATCTCTGTCTCTAACTCAGCCATCTTAAATGCTAAATACTGATTCTTGTATAATGGTTTTCCGAACTGTTCTCTCTCTTTTAAATAATTAAATGCGATGTCGTAAGCTCCTTTGGCAATTCCAAGTCCCTGGGCTGCAACGCCAATACGTCCTCCATCCAGGTCTTTCATTGCAACAGCAAATCCTTTTCCTTCTTCTCCGAGCATGTTCTCTTTTGGAACTCTTACATTATCAAAGATGACCTCAGATACCTGTGCACATCTGATTCCGCACTTATCTTCGATCTTACCAATGGATACACCCTCCCATTCACGTTCTACGATGAATGCTGTTAATCCTTTTGTCTTTAATTCTGGATTCGTAAGAGCAACTACCATATAGTAATCTGCTAATGGCCCATTTGTAATGAAGCATTTTAATCCATTCAGGATATATTCTTTTCCATTCCAGATTGCTGTTGTTTTACATCCTGCTGCATCAGAACCTGCATCTGGTTCTGTTAAACAAAATGATCCCATTTTCTTTCCAGACAGAACTTCTGGCAGATATTTTTTCTTCTGTTCTTCATTTCCATCATTGATCAGAGCACCAGAGTATAATGAAGTACATACAGAATAAGCAATTCCTACAGATGAATTGATCTTGGAGATTTCTTCTAATGCTAATACATAGGATAAATAATCTCCTCCCTGACCACCATATTCTTTTGGAAATGGAAGCCCGACAAATCCCATTTCTCCCATTTTCTTATATGCTTCTTCTGGGAAACGTCCTGCTGCATCATCTTCAAGAACTGTTTCCTGTAATACAGTCTGAGCAAACTGTCTTGCACTCTGCTGAACTGCCTTCTGCTGTGGAGTTAATTCAAAATTCATAGTTTCATCCTTTCTGCATATTGCACATTTTATTTTCTACCTCGTATATTTGTAGTGTAGTCTATCCTTTCAGTGCAGAGTCAAGCAGTATTCTTGATATTTTTTATGCAGATTGTACAAAAAAAAGACCAACTTTCCACTTACTGGATAGTTGATCTTTTTTCTCATTTAGCTATATTTGTCTTCTCAGACTCTATTTTTTCACATATTTTGATGTAACTTTCAGTCGTGCCATAGCACGTGACAATGCTGCCTGTGTATGATAGTACTGCAAACGGCTTTGTTTCTGTTTGAGTCGTTCTTCTGCTCTTGTTTTGGCCTCTCTTGCACGGATGATGTCGATGTCTTCTGGGCGTTCCACCGTATCTACCACGATGACTACGAAATCTCTGGTGACATCTGCGAATCCTTCACCAACAATACAAACTTTCCATTCCCCATCAACTTTAAAACGAAGCTCTCCTGCAACAACGGCTGTTACTGTATCTTCATGGTTTGCTAATACACCGTAAAGTCCGTCCACTGCTGGGAAAATGACGTGTTCACAAGCTCCGCTGTAGAACTTTTTGTCACTGGCAATAATCTCAAAATAAAAGGTTTCTGCCATTTACATCACCTCTTTTGCCTTTTCCTTTACATCATCAATTGTTCCGACCATCAAGAAGGCCTGTTCTGGATATTCATCCATTTCTCCATCTAAGATCGCTTTGAATCCTCGGATCGTTTCTTTGACAGGAACGTATTTACCAGGGATTCCTGTAAATGTTTCCGCTACGTTAAATGGCTGAGATAAGAATTTCTGAATCTTTCTTGCACGGTATACTGTGATCTTATCTTCTTCGTCTAATTCTTCCATACCAAGGATCGCGATGATATCCTGTAATTCTTTGTATCTCTGAAGTGCTTCTTCTACACGTCTTGCTACTTCATAGTGTTCTTCTCCAACGATGTCTGGCTCTAAGATACGAGAGCTTGATTCCAGTGGGTCTACGGCTGGATAGATACCCTGTTCAGAAATCGCTCTTGATAATACAGTTGTTGCATCCAGATGGGCAAATGTTGTTGCTGGTGCTGGGTCAGTTAAGTCATCGGCTGGCACATAAACTGCCTGTACAGATGTGATAGACCCGTTCTTTGTAGATGTGATACGTTCCTGTAGAGCACCAACTTCATTTGCCAGTGTTGGCTGATAACCTACGGCTGATGGCATACGTCCTAACAGCGCTGATACCTCTGATCCTGCCTGTACATAACGGAAAATGTTATCGATGAATAATAACACGTTCTGTTTTTCCTGATCACGGAAATATTCTGCCATTGTAAGTCCTGTCTGGGCAACTCTCATACGAGATCCAGGTGGCTCATTCATCTGTCCAAAGACTAAGGCTGTATTTTTGATAACTCCGGATTCTGTCATTTCATTCCAGAGGTCATTTCCTTCTCTTGAACGTTCTCCTACACCTGTGAAGATGGAATATCCACCATGTTCTGTTGCGATATTATGAATCAGTTCCTGAATTAAGACTGTCTTACCAACTCCAGCACCACCAAACAGACCGATCTTACCACCTTTTGCATATGGAGCTAAAAGGTCGATGACTTTAATACCTGTCTCAAACATTTCTACAACAGGGCTCTGGTCTTCAAATTTAGGTGGTTCACGATGGATTGCCCATTTTTCTTCTGATTCTACAGGTTCTCCTTTATCAATTGCTTCTCCAAGTACGTTAAACATACGTCCTAATGTCTGTTTTCCAACTGGAACTTTGATTGGTCCACCAGTTGCTGTGACTTCCATTCCTTTGTGAAGTCCTTCACTGGCTGCTAACAGGATACAGCGTACAGTACGATTTCCCATATGCTGTTCCACTTCCATAACAACTTCTTTTCCTTTATTAACAACGGTCAAGGCGTCATGAATCAAAGGGAGCTGTTCAGTTTCAAATTCTACGTCGATTACTGGACCAAGAATCTGTACGATTTTTCCTTTTTCCATTTTATTTCCCTTCCTTCACTGTTACTCTTTCTTTAATGATTTAGCTCCGGCACACACCTCAGTGATCTCCTGAGTGATTGCTGCCTGACGAGCACGGTTATACATAAGTCCCAGTGATCTTATCATTTCTCTCGCACTCTTGCTTGCACCTTCCATCGCCATCATTCTGGCGTTTAATTCACTGGAAAATGATTCTACCATCGCACCATAGACAAGTCCTTTGATATAGTTTGGTGCCAGGCGGTCAAGCACCGCCTTTACGGATGGCTGAAATTCTGTCATATGTGATCTCTTTCCTTTTCCTGCAAACTCATACTGATCTGGGTTTAATGGTAACACACGGATCATCTTTGGTCCTGAGGTAATGGATGTGATCATCTTAGTATAAATAATATAGACTTCGTCAAGTTCTCCTGATACATATTCCTCAATCATTTTTTCTGCAATTCTTCTTGCTCTGTAGATCGTAGGATCTTGTGTTGTATAGAAGAAATCCTCGTCCATCTGGGCTGCATTTCTTCGTCCGAAATAATTACGTCCCATATATCCGATCACGAACAGTTTATCATCTTCATTAATATTCTCTTCTGCCATTTTTGTAATGTTATGATTATAAGCCCCGGCAAGTCCACGGTCTGCAGTCATCACAAGATATCCTTTTTTTGGATGTTCCTTCTTTCTTTTGTTTAAGAAAATGTGCTGAAGATCTGGCGTATGTGCCATGATATCAAGCAGAGATGCCTGAAGCATTTCAAAGTATGGAGTTGTGGCATCTAACTGCTTTCTTGCTTTCTTTAATTTGGAAGATGAGATCAGATACATCGCATTTGTGATCTTTAATGTATCTTCGATACTGTTCATCCTTGTTTTAATTTCTCTGATATTTGCCATAGTGATCACCTACTTTAAATAGGCTTCTATCGCCTCTTGGATCTCTTTTGCAATGTCATCTGTTAAGACTTTGCCTTCGTCGATCTTCTTCACTGTCTCTGGATATTTCTGTTCAAAGAATGCTGTCATTTCTTCTGTCTCTGCCTTTAATTCTTTGACTGGAACATCATTTAACATCTTATGACCTGCTGCAAACAGAAGTAAAATCTGTTTATGTAATGCCATTGGATGGTACAATGGCTGTTTTAACAGTTCGATCAGATGAGATCCATAATTTAATGTTGCTTTTGTTCCATCGTCAAGGTCTGAACTAAACTGTGTAAATACCTCAAGTTCTCGATACTGAGCTAAGTCAATACGAAGGTTTCCGGCTACTTTCTTCATGATCTTTGTCTGTGCTGCTCCACCTACACGGGATACAGAAAGTCCAACATTGACCGCTGGTCTTACACCGGAGAAGAATAACTCACTTTCAAGGAAGATCTGTCCGTCTGTGATAGAGATTACGTTTGTAGGAATGTACGCGGATACGTCTCCTGCCTGTGTTTCGATGATCGGTAATGCTGTGATAGATCCACCACCAAGTTCATCACTTAATCGGCAAGAACGTTCTAGTAATCTTGAATGTAAGTAGAATACATCTCCAGGGTAAGCTTCACGTCCAGGTGGACGATCCAGCAGTAAGGAAATTGCACGATAAGCAACGGCGTGCTTAGACAGATCATCATATACGATCAAAACGTCTTTTCCCTGATGCATAAAATGCTCTGCGATTGCTGTTCCTGCATATGGTGCAATGTACTGTAAAGATGCAAGGTCACTTGCAGATGCAGATACTACAATAGAGTAATCCATAGCACCATGTTTACTTAATGTTGTTACGATCTGTGATACTGTTGATGCTTTCTGTCCGATCGCTACATAAATACAGATAACATCCTGTCCTTTTTGATTTAAGATCGTATCAACTGCGATCGATGTTTTACCTGTCTGGCGGTCACCGATGATCAGCTCACGCTGTCCACGTCCGATTGGGAACATAGAGTCGATCGCTAAGATACCTGTCTGTAATGGCTGGTCAACAGATTTTCTGTCGATAACTCCTGCTGCCTCATGTTCGATTGGTCTTCTCTCGTCAGTTTTAATCTCACCTTTTCCATCGATTGGTTCTCCGATTGCATTAACGACACGTCCGATCATAGCATCTCCAACCGGGATATCTGCCTGTACACCGGTTCTTGCTACTTTAGATCCTTCCATTAATCCATGATCGGAACCAAGTAAAACACAACCGATACAGTTTCTTTCAACATTCAGTACAAGTCCGTGGACACCTGTTTCAAAAATAACAAGTTCTCCATACATTGCCTGGTCCATTCCATAGACTGTCGCAATACCGTCTGCGATCTGAATGATTCTTCCTTCTTCTTTGACCTCAGTTTTCTGGTCATAGTTTTCAATTTGATCTTTTAATACAGAAACGACTGTTTCTGGATTGATACTGCTCACCTGATCCTCACCTCCATGTAAGTTTCTGCTGTAATTTTCTCATTTTTCCACTCAGGCTGTTATCATAAACATGGTCTCCAACTTTCAGTACAAAACCACCGATCAAGTCTTTCTCTTCTTTTAAAGTAAGCTCTACCTTGTCTGCCTGATATTGTTTCATAAGATACTGTTTGATTCGCTCAAGCTGTTCGTCTTTTGGCATTGTCACATAGTCAAACTCTGCCTTAATGATCTTATCTGTCTTGCGTTTTAGTTCATCATAATACTCAACTGCCTCGTCAAAACAAGCGATATCATCATTATCACATACAACTTTTAAGAAACTTTTTATATCATCAGGAAACAACTTTTCCACCACATTTTCTTTTTCTTTCTTTGTGATCGTTGGATTCTCTAATGCACTTAAAAGCTCTTCATTTTCATGAAGCATGTCCTGTGCTTTTTGCAAACTTTCTTTTTTGATTCCAAGTTCAAACAATACCTGTCCATACGTCATGGAAATTCTCTTCATATGCTAGACACCTGCCTCTTTCAGGAAATCATCCAAAAGCTTCTCGTTGCCTTTGTCGTTTGCTTCTTTTTCCACAACTTTCGAAGCTGCCATAAGTGCGATACCTGCGATCTCTGTCTGAAGACCTGCGATCGTCTTTTGTTTCTCAGCTTCAATGTCTTTACGGGCATTTTCTCTCATAAGAGCAATCTCTTCTTTTGTCTGATCCATCTTATTCTGGTATTCATTCTTGGCTCTTGCTCTTGCGTCGGAAACGATCTGTCCTGCCTCATCCTTTGCCTGTGCAAGGTTTTTCTCATATTCCTGCTTGATCTCTTCTGCTTCAGCTTTCGTCTGTGCTGCATCATCTAAGTCACTTGAGATCATTTTTTTTCTTTTCTCCATGACCTCACTGACTGGACCAAATAAGAATTTTCTAAGCAAGAGATAAAATACGACAATGTTGACGATCGGCCAGATAATGCCCCAGTCTAATTTCAGAAACATATCTTCCGCCTCCTACTTCTATTTCATTACAATTAACAGAATCGCAACAACTAATCCATAAATTGATGTAGCTTCGGCTAATGCACAACCAAGTAATAATGTTTTATTGATGTTTCCAGCTTCTTCTGGCTGTCTTGCGATTGCTCCAAGTGCTCCATTTGTTGCAACACCGATACCAATACCTGCTCCTAAACCTGTTAATACTGCAATTCCTGCTCCAATAGCTGCTAATCCCATAGTTCTAATCTCCTTTTAAATAAAAATTAAATTTGTGTATCTGTCATGATACATCTTACTCAATTGATTCACTGATAAACAGTGATGTTAACAATACAAATACATATGCCTGCAATAACCCATCGAAAAAGTCGAAGTAACAACTAAATGGTAATGGCACGATTGCTGGTGCGATATGTGTGATCAATTCCATCAAAACGAATGCTCCTAAGACATTTCCAAAAAGTCGCATACACAGTGATAACGGTCTTGTAAATAATTCAAGGATGTTAATGGCCGCCATCATTGGCATAGGTTCCACATAACTGTGTATATATCCCTTCAATCCTTTCTCGTGGATTCCGGAATATATGATCAAAAACAAACTGATGATCGCTAATCCTGCGGTAACATTCAGATCTTTCGTTGGCGGTTTCGCTCTGAAAAATCCCGAAATATTTGCACAGCCAAGATAAATCAGAATTGTTCCAAGAAACGGTATGTAACGTTTCCCTTTTTCGCCGACCAGACCACCGATGAAGTTATAGATGAAACCAACTAAGGCTTCCACATAAACTTGCGGTCCTTCTGGTATGACTTTCAGGTTCCGTACGAATATGATGCAGAGCAACACTACGATTGCCATGATCACCCATGTTGTTACGGCTGACTGCGGTACTGGAATACCTCCGCCGATGGGGATCGTAAAGCTTGTCTTAAGTGACAACTCTTCCATCAGATAATCTCCCAATGAACCCATTTTCTCCTCACCTTCTTTAATTTTAATTTTTTGCAGAGATTCAAGGGTTTAATTCCTGCAAAAGTAAAAGAGTGCTTACACAATACATCGTAAACACCCTTGTTCTGAAAGCTATTTTATGCCTCAAATTTTTATTTGTCAATTCTTTTTCCGTTAAGATTGTGTTTGTTTTTTGTTTAATACTTACAAAGAACCACTTCTGAATTTAGTAAAAAGCACCAAAACATAAGTGTTTTCAGTGTATACAAATGAACATTGGTCAGTTTTTTCGTGTTAAGATCTGATAATTTTTTTCTGCTTCTTAACTGAATCTTAACTGTTTTTTATCATCTTCAAAGTGATTTTGTATACAAAAAAAGACATGCAAACTGTTGATCACTTCTAAAAAATTGTCTGC
>ENA-OVFS01002110-OVFS01002110.1-human-gut-metagenome-genome-assembly--contig:-NODE-2110-length-9911-cov-7.608462_pt1 | contig 9911 bp, 7 predicted proteins | sample MGYA00237763_ERZ505405 | MGnify/ENA primary metagenome ERZ505405 (study PRJEB26158, sample SAMN06016401) | human gut metagenome | biome: human gut; feature: ankylosing spondylitis patient; material... | reverse complement strand
AGCGACCGTCCGATTAACAGTCGGATGCTCTGCCAACTGAGCTACGCAGGAATGTCTGCTGTGTTTGAGATTTCTCTCGCGCACAAGTCACATATCTTACATGCCTGCCACGAAAAAGCAAATTACATGCGTGTAGGGCATGTCGCGCTGAATTCCGCAGAATCGGACTCATCGGATACTATCTCATACAGCCAAAAACCGAACGCGGATATACACTAGCGACTAACGGTAGAGGAGCTGGCTATGGAACGGCGAATACTGATGAAATGCTCAGCCCCCGGGAGGAGCTGGTGTCTGCTTGGCAAATACTGGAATCGGTGAAACGGAACAACCGTCTGAGTATGCGAACCCAGTGGGAACAATCACAAGAGTTCTGATGTTCCGCTGTCACTGCATGGCAGCGGTTGTGACATGGATCGGCCGCGGCTGAAGGTCGAACAACATGACGATGCGGCGATACTGTCACGCGAAATTTCATTGTGGATAACTTCGGAAGCTAGAACCACATAGGTCGTTCTGGCTGGACATCCTGTTTCGGACCCCTCAAGGTGGGTATCACCGGCAAAGAAGCCGGAATCGCATCACACTCACACTATGGGGAGGAATCTCATGAATGCACCACTGTTGTTTGATTGGCGTCGCGACGAAGCCCGACGTGCCAGCAGGCGGCGTCAGCAGGCGCGTCAGCGGGCTCAGGAACGGCAACGGCGTATGGATGCCATAATCGCGTTGACCGCCGTTATCGGCCTGCTGCTTGCCTTGGGAGTAGGGCTGGAATCCACGCCTCAGCATGTTGCGCATGCGGATACTGCGGTGACCGGAGATGCGGCATACACGGTGGAGGATTTCACCGATATGTCTGATTTGGCGTGGCGCAATGGCAATCAGTGCGAATCCCGGTTCGACTGGCCGGTCGACGATCCACAGGTCGAACAACAGTTCGAGCGGCCGATCAACCCGTGGGCACCAGGTCATCGCGGAGTGGATCTTGTTGCGGAGCAAGGTACCGTAATTCTGTCACCACAGGCAGGGACCGTGAGTTTTGCTGGCAAAGTAGCTGGCAAAGATGTGGTGAGTGTACGGCATCGTGGAGGTGTCACGTCGACATTCGAACCGGCCGTTACCGAGCTCTCAGTGGGGGATACGATCTCCCGCAGACAGCCCGTAGGCATCGTTGAAGGCAGCTCGGACCATTGCGAAGACCGTTGCCTGCATTGGGGCCTCAAGCGAGGAACGGCCGATTATCTTGATCCACAGCAATATGCGGGGAGTCGAAAAATCGTACTGAAACCGTCATGATTTAACGGTGATTGTCGGCCGGAACAGGGCCGTACGGAAGAGACATCGCAGGCGGCTAGCGGCGTGACGAGTATGAATCACAGACCGGCATCGGCCAAGGAAATATATCCGGGGTCGATCAGCGCGGACTTGAGATTGCTGGCGCTGACAGCCAGCAACGGTTCGCTGATGGTCGGGATCTTCTTCACGCCGCCTACCTCGGAGTTCCTGATTGAAGGCATGGAATTCAGCGCTTCGTCCTTGTTGAGCTTGGCGCAGGCCTGAGCGATATCCGTGGCGATGGTCTGTCTGTCTTCCATGCCGGTCATCCATTGCTTGCCATTGACGATGGATGGGATGTTCGAGACATACGCGCCGTATCCGGTTACTAGAGGCCACTGCGAGTCACGGTCCTTGTCGGAAGCGGAGGTGTCCTCGTCCGCATCGTCATCGGAACTGGATGAGTCGTTTGCGTTGTCGTTTTCAGGGGATTTGATCGGGTCCGGCACGGCGTCGCGGCTGAGATCCTTCTTGCCGGTGATATTGCCGACAATGCCCGAGATGGTGATCTGCGGATTGATATCGGCGGCAGAGCCGGTGTATCCCAGATCGTCCAATTCCTTGACGACCTCGGAGGCGATGTAGTCGTTCATCGTGATGATGCCGTCAATACGGGTGAGTGTGGACTGTCCGTCGGTTTTTGCCAGACGCTTGTCAAGCACTTTCGCAGTGGAGCCTTCCTTAGCGGCATCGTAGGCCACGGCTTGCCAATCGTTTTCCGTGGATTTGCCGTCCAAGGTGCCTGAAGGGCTTTCCACAACGCCCTTCTGATAGTAGGAGCCCAGTACCTGCCAGATACCACGGAACGCCTCTTGGGCGAACGTGGAATCGTTGGCGTTGCCTTTTTCGTCCATGGCGGTGTATGGCAGCAGCACCTCAATGTATTTGGGGTTGTCTTTACTGGCCTTATCCAACTTGAGTTTGGACACCATCTTTTCCGCCTGTAGCTTGCCGATGGTCTGGGCGTCCGAGAACTTGACGAAGGCGTCCGGCTTATATCCCTCGATACTGTTGCCGAGCAATACCACATGCATGCCGGATTCCTTGGCCAGCTTGAGCGATGAGACCAGCCGGTCCACGGCCTGCGCCTGCTCGTCCGATGCAGTGCTGTCGCTCTCAGTGTTGGACGAGTCGTCTTTGGACGAGTCGTCTTCGGAAGATTCACCGTCAGAAGTAGCTCCCTCATCCGTGACATCGTTGGTGCTCAGGTTCTGGCTCACGTAATCGCCGTATTGGCGAGTGGAAGCGTCGGCCTCGACTACTGGAGCCACGAGCAATGTCATGTTGTCGGGCGCGATGGCAATGCCGGAATCGTCCGTGGTGTTATTCGAAAGATGATCGACCACAAAGTCTTGGATGGCGCGGCTTTGCTTATCCAACGAGTCGGACGTCGTATGATTGATATCGCCTTTCTTGAAACCGGCGTCGACCAGAGCCTTGGTCAGGTCAGGCACCAGCTTCGCCCACTTGTTCAGTGGCACCTGCTGGTTCAGCGTGATGCCGTCCGAAGGTGTGAACACGGCCACGCCGCCGGCAGAATTGGACGTCACCGTGGTCTGACCATCTACAACGGTCTTATTGTCTGAGGTGCACGCGGTCAGTGACAGCACCATCGCGCAGGATGCGATAATGGCGGCGAGCAGGGTGGTTGAGCGGCGTGCGAACACCATAAGCGGCGAAACCTCCTCAAGCGGGCGTGAAAACAAACTGAATCACGATTCTAGTAGGCCGTATACGAAAAAGTCCCGGACCAGTGGACAAATCGCCACATATCCGGGAACAATTAGAAGTATTACGTGCGTGCATCGAACAACTGTCATGATTATCGTGCTGAGGAACATTCCAGATGAAGCACGACAATCATGACAGTTTGCGACATGACATGACCCATGTAGGTCCGCACGATGTGTTCGATGATTTACTCGGCCAGAGCCTTGGCCAGGTTCTCGTCCAGCGCGTTCATGAAGCCGTCGGTGTCGAGCCACGGTTCGTCCGGGCCGATGAGCATGGCCAGATCCTTGGTCATCTGACCGCCTTCAACGGTGTCGACGATGACCTTCTCCAGCGTCTTGGCGAAGTGACGGACTTCGGGCGTGCCGTCCAGATCGGCGCGGTGCTTAAGGCCGCCGGTCCACGCGAAGATGGATGCGATTGGGTTGGTGGAGGTCTTCTCGCCCTTCTGCCAGCGGCGGTAGTGACGGGTCACGGTGCCGTGCGCCGCTTCGGCCTCGACGGTCTGGCCGTCCGGGGTCATGAGCACGGAGGTCATGAGGCCCAGCGAACCGAAGCCCTGGGCCACGGAGTCGGACTGCACATCGCCATCGTAGTTCTTGCAGGCCCAGATGTAACCGCCGTGCCACTTCAGGGAGCTGGCCACCATGTCGTCGATCAGGCGGTGCTCGTAAGTCAGGCCGGCCTCGGCGTACCTGTCCTTGTATTCGGTCTCGAACACCTCGGCAAAGATGTCCTTGAACTGGCCGTCGTAGGCCTTCAAAATCGTGTTCTTGGTGGACAAGTACACCGGGTAATGACGCATCAGGCCGTAGTTGAAGCAGGCGCGAGCGAAACCGCGGATCGAATCGTTGACGTTGTACTGCACCTGGGCCACGCCGCCGTCTTTGCCGTAGTTGTAGACCACGTGCTGAATCGGCTCGGAGCCATCGTCCGGAGTGAAGGTGACGGTCAGCTGGCCGGCTCCCGGAACCTTGAAATCGGTGGCCTTGTACTGGTCGCCGAATGCGTGACGGGCTACGACGATCGGCTTGGTCCAGCCGGGCACCAGACGAGGCACGTTGCTCATCACAATCGGCTCGCGGAAGATCGTGCCGCCCAGGATGTTGCGGATGGTGCCGTTGGGGGACTTCCACATCTTCTTGAGACCGAATTCCTTGACTCGGGCCTCATCGGGGGTGATGGTGGCGCACTTGACACCGACATGGTGCTTCTGGATGGCGTGGGCGGCGTCGATGGTCACCTGGTCATCGGTCTCGTCGCGGTGCTCGATGCCCAGATCGTAGTAGTCGAGGTTCACGTCGAGGTACGGCAGGATCAGACGATCCTTGATGTCCTTCCAGATCACGCGGGTCATCTCGTCGCCGTCGAGTTCGACGACAGTGCCTTCGACCTTGATTTTGGCCATGCTTCCTCCTAATAGATGGTGTGAAGATGATTTAGTCATAGCGCATGTTTGTAACGACTTGAAGCAATCGTCCGGTCCGTGGGAAACGGCCTTGTTGGCGTCCCACCCGGGCAATAGGCTGGAAACCATGTCTCAGGAAATTGAAATCGGTTTGGGCAAAAAAGGCCGTCTCGGCTACGCACTCGACGATGTGGCAATCGTCCCCTCCCGTCGCACCCGCGACCCCGAGGACGTCTCCACCTCTTGGCAGATCGACGCCTATGAGTTCGATGTGCCGGTGATCGGCGCCCCCATGGATTCGGTGACCAGCCCGGCCACCGCCATCGCCATGGGCAAGATGGGTGCGCTCGGCGTGCTCGATCTGGAAGGTCTGTGGACCCGTTACGAGGATCCGACCCCGCTGTTGGACGAAATCGCCGGACTGCCGGCCGATCAGGCCACCGAGCGTATCCAGCAGATCTATGCCGAGCCGGTCAAGCCGGAGCTCATCACGCAACGTCTGCACGAGATTCGCGCCGCCGGTGTCACCGTGGCCGGCGCGCTCTCCCCGCAGCGCACCCAGCAGTTCTACTCCACCGTGGTGGACGCGGGCGTGGACCTGTTCGTGATCCGCGGCACTGTGGTCTCCGCCGAGCACGTCTCCTCCGGCCAGGAACCGCTGAACCTCAAGAAGTTCATCTACGACCTTGACGTGCCTGTCATCGTCGGCGGCGCATCCAACTACACCGCTGCCCTGCACCTGATGCGCACCGGCGCGGCCGGCGTGCTCGTCGGCTTCGGCGGCGGCGCGGTCTCCGCCACCCGCCAGACCATCGGCGTGCAGGCCCCGATGGCCACCGCCATCGCCGACGTGGCCGAGGCCCGCCGCGACTACATGGACGAATCCGGCGGCCGCTACGTGCAGGTCATCGCCGACGGCGGCATGGGCGACTCCGGCAGCTTCGTCAAGGCCCTGGCCCTCGGCGCCGACGCGGTCATGCTCGGCGCGCCGCTGGCCCGCGCCACCGAGGCCCCTGGCAAGGGCACCCACTGGGGTTCTGAAGCCCGCCACCAGACGCTGCCGCGTGGCTACCGCACCACGGTCGGCACGGTCGGCCCGCTCGAACAGGTGCTGTTCGGACCGAGCCACCAGGCGGACGGCAAGACCAACTTCATCGGCGCCCTCAAGCGCGCGATGGCCTCCACCGGCTACGTCGACGTGAAGAACTTCCAGCGTTGCGGCATGGTGGTCAACCCGTATTCCGCACGATAATCCCGATTGCCCCCTGAAAATGGGGGTTTGCCCTCCATGCAGGAGGCTTAACTTGCCCGAAGGCGCGCTCAAGTAGTTTGACTTGGCGCGCCTTTCGTGATGTTGTAGTACAGACGCTCGCCGATGATGGTGAGTTGCAAGGGGGCTTGAAGGGGGTCATCATGGAGTATTCGGGATTTTTCCACGGCACATATCAGTACGGGCCGTTGCCGAGTTATGACGGATTCATCGTTGTGGAGCTGTCGGATCGCCCGGTGCGGTATCACATCCAACCCACATTCATAGGCGGGCTGAATGCGAAGGAATGTCATTCCATGGCCATGGCTGCATGCCGCATCGCCTGCACATCGGCGGACGCGATACGTGGCAAACTCAGCGTCGCACATCTCAACAGAGCCATGACAAAACCATGCCTGGACCGGCTGCAAACCATGCAATACCTGCTCGGCATCCACATGGTCACTCATCCGGAGCTCAAAGCGAAATTCTGCTATCTGCCCACTGTCCCCACATTGATCGACGGCATGATCACCGGCAAGGACACGCTGGAAATGGCGGTATTCATGACCATCGGCCAGGAAAATCTGCGAGTCAACCTCAAACTGAAGTACATCGGTTCTCGATGGATGTGCATCTATGCCGATTTGGGCTGACCAGACGGCCCCGCCCGCACACCGATTCCTACGCTGGTAGCGGAAGACGGTTCTGCCGTGTCATAGGCTGGTTCGCCTATAGTAGTGACCATGCGTGAACATGTAGAAGAACCCAGATATGTCACCACCGATGACGACACCGTCTACTCGCTGCTGTCCAAACGAGCAGCTCGCACGCCGGATGACATCATCGCGGAATGGCAGGATGACAACACCCACCAATGGCGCAGCGCCACAGCTACTGAAATGCTGTCCCGCGTACGCGAGGTGGCCAAGGGCCTGTTGGGACTTGGCGTCAAAGCCGGCACCATGGTGCTGATTTACTCGCCTACCTGCTATGAGTGGGGTGTGGCTGATTTCGCTTGCGCGGCAATCGGCGCTGTGGTTGTGCCCGTCTATGAGACCGATTCCGCCCGTCAGACCGCGGGCATCGTCGAGGAAGTCGATCCCGCCATCGCCTTTGCCGGCGACTTCCAGCGCGCACAGACGCTTGAGCAGATCCGTGTCAATCATCCGGGCATGAAATACGTGTTCAATTTCAAGGCCGATGGCCTTGACGCTGTCGTTGACTTCGGGCATGGCGTATCCGATGAGACGTTGGATGCGGCTATCGCTCGTATCAAAGCCGATGATCTGCTCACCGTGGTCTACACCTCCGGTTCCACCGGCAAGCCCAAGGGCGCGATGCTCTCCAACCGCAATTACACGCACATCGTGCTTAACGGCTACGAGATTCTGCGTGGCATGCTGTACGACGACAACCGTCTGCTGCTGTTCCTGCCGCTGGCGCACTGCTTCGCCCGCTACATCCAGTACGTGTGCATCGGTGGCTGCGGCGTGGTCGGATACATTCCCGACGCCAAGCGACTGCTCGCCGATATCCGCAGCTTCAAGCCCACCTACCTGCTGGGCGTGCCACGTGTGTTCGAGAAGGTGTATAACGCGGCCTCGCAGAAGGCTGGTGCCGGCATCCAGGGGCATATCTTCGCCCAGTCGGTCAAGCACTTCGTCAAGTGGAGCAAGGATGAGCAGGCCGGTCGCGGCCATTCGTTCATCGAGCGCATGCGCCATTCGTTCTACATGGCCACGGTGGGCAAATCCATTCGTTCCGCTCTCGGACCGAACCTCAAATGGCTGGCCTGCGGTGGTGCGCCGCTCAACGTGGATTTGGCCCACTTTTTCAACGGCATGAATGACATCACCTTCATCCAGGGTTATGGCATGACCGAAACCGCCGCTCCGATGCTCGTCAATTGGGAGGACGACAACGAGATCGGTTCGGTCGGCAAGCCTGGGCCTGGCATGGGCGTGCGTCTTGGCGAAGACGATGAAATTGAGCTGACCGGCCCGAACGTGTTCCTTGGCTACTACAAGCAGCCCGAACTCACCGCACAGACGATGACTGCCGACGGCTGGATCAAAACCGGCGATCTGGGTCGTATCGACGACCGCGGCTTCACCTTCATTACCGGACGCAAGAAGGACATCATCATCACCGCCGGCGGCAAGAACATCAGCCCCGCCCCGATGGAGGATGTCATCGACACCTGCCCGATCGTGGCTCATGCAGTAGTAGTCGGCGACGGCAAGCCGTTCGTGTCCGCACTTATCGAGCTCGACCCCGAAATGCTGCATTCCTGGCTGGAAGGTCAGGGCCTCAATGCCGACATGACACTCGCCGAGGCCAGCGACAACGACGCGGTGCGCGCCTTTATCCAGCAGTACATCGACCAGGCCAACGCCAATGTCTCCCGCGCTGAGTCCGTGCGCAAATTCGCGGTGCTGGATGAGGAATTCAGTCAGGAGCACGGCACACTCACCCCGAGCATGAAAGTGGTGCGTCCCAAGGTATTGCAGCGCTACGCCACCGTCATCGAGGAGGATCTGTACGCGCCCAAGCCATCCAACAAGCCGCTGCCCGCCACTGCCAAGATCATCGACAGCACGCTGGAGACCGTCAAGAAATCCTCCGAATCGGTCAAGCAGGCGTCCGAACAGGTCAAACAGGCCTCGGAACAGATGAAAACCAGCGTGTCTGATTCGATTGCTAGCGTGTCGGAGAAGATCAAGAAGTCGAAGGCCGAACCCGAAGAGGGCGAGACCGGCGATTCCGCTGACAATGCCGACAATGCCGACAATGCCGCTGACACCGGCAGCAAGCCGGACCAGCCGGCTGACGAGAAGAATGAGGAGTAACGAGAAGTGGCCATCCGTGAGATCAGGGTCGTGCCCGACCCAGTCCTGCGCACCCCCTGCGATGAGATCAAGGAAATCACCCCGGCCGTGCGCCGCCTGGTTGACGACCTGTTGGAAACCGTGGACGATCCGGGCCGAGCGGGCCTGTCCGCCAACCAGATCGGCGTGAGCCTGAGGGCCTTCTCCTACAACATCGACGGCAAGGTCGGCTACGTTCTGAACCCCGTACTCGAGGAGAAGTCCGGCGAGCAGTATGGCGATGAAGGTTGTCTGTCCGTGCCCGGCTTGTGGTACAAGACCCGTCGTGCCGACTACGCTCGCGTGCGTGGCATCGACTTGGACGGCAACGAGGTCGTGCTCGAGGGCTCCGGGCTGATGGGCCGTATGCTTCAGCACGAATGCGACCACCTCGACGGCCACGTGTATTTGGATCGCCTGGAAAAGGAAGAACGCCGCGAAGCCCTGCGCTACATGCGTAATCGTCAGGCGAAGTAGTCCATACTCGGCTCCCACTGGCTGGAGCCGTCGAACGTAGTGAGACTGAGGGTGGTTCTGCCGGTACCGTCCGTGACTCCCCTCAGTCGCCTACGGCGACAGCTCCCCTCAGAGAGGGGAGCCTGTTTTTTTTTAGTACCGGCTCCGTGCTATTCTCGAAACTCGTGTGCCACCCGGCAACGGACGCAGTCGCTGGTGTCCAGAGCCACCCAATATTGTCAACCGGCACACAACAAATTCGCGTCATGCTCGCGACGGCTTGTGTCGGTCGGCTGCACAACTCGTGAAACCGGGGGAGCAGCTGCACGCAGGTGCGCATGGCCAGGCAAGAACCGACAATGAAAGGTAGTAATACCATGGCTCAGATCACTATGAGCGATATGCTGAAGGCTGGCCTGCACTTCGGCCACCAGACCCGTCGTTGGAACCCGAAGATGAAGCAGTTCATCCTCACCCAGCGCAACGGCATCCACATCATCAACCTGTTCAAGTCGCTCGACATGATCGACAAGGCGTACGACTTCATCAAGACCACCGTGGCCCACAACGGCACCGTGCTCTTCGTCGGCACCAAGAAGCAGGCTCAGGAAGCTATCGCCAACCAGGCCACCCGCGTGAACATGCCCTACGTCTCCGAGCGTTGGCTCGGCGGCATGCTGACCAACTTCCAGACCGTCTCCAAGCGCGTCAACCGCCTCAAGGAACTTGAGGAAATGGACTTCACCGACGTGCACGGTTCCGGCCTGACCAAGAAGGAGCTCCTCCTGCTCGAGCGCGAGAAGGACAAGCTCAACAAGCAGCTGGGCGGTATCCGCAACATGAACCGCACCCCGTCCGC
>ENA-OVFS01002104-OVFS01002104.1-human-gut-metagenome-genome-assembly--contig:-NODE-2104-length-9938-cov-3.516341_pt1 | contig 9938 bp, 7 predicted proteins | sample MGYA00237763_ERZ505405 | MGnify/ENA primary metagenome ERZ505405 (study PRJEB26158, sample SAMN06016401) | human gut metagenome | biome: human gut; feature: ankylosing spondylitis patient; material... | reverse complement strand
AAGTTTTTTTATTATGATCTTTGCAGGAAATCATATCATTTTTTCAATAGGTATTTCTACATTATTAACTTTGTTATACTTAAAAGTTCCACTTATGACAGTTGCCCAGCAGTCAGTTAAAGGTTTAAACTCTTTTTCTCTGATGGCTGTCCCATTTTTTATTCTGATGGGTGACATTATGTCGGCAGGCGGAATAACGGATCGACTGGTTAACCTGGCAAATGCACTAGTCGGGTGGATGCGGGGTGGTATGGCAATGGTTAATGTCCTGGCATCTATGTTCTTTGGAGGAATTTCAGGCTCACCAACTGCAGATGTAGCATCATTAGGCCCGATTGAAATAGAAATGATGGATAAATCAGGATATGACAGGGATTTCTCCACAGGTCTTACAATGAGCAGTGCGATTCAGGGATTGCTAATACCGCCAAGTCATAATATGGTTATTTACTGTATGGCAGCAGGAGGCGTTTCTGTTGGACAGATGTTCATGGGAGGTATTATTCCAGGTGTATTTCTTGGAATCGTGCTTATGGTATTTTCCTATTTTGTGGCATTGAAAAAAAATTATCCTAAAGGTGAAAAGTTTTCACTTAAAATTGCAGTAAAAGCATTTGTTGATGGAATTTGGGGAATCCTCACAATTCTTATTGTAGTAGTAGGTGTAGTTGCGGGGGTTTTTACAGCGACAGAGTCTGCAGCAATTGCATGTGTCTATTCTATTATTGTCGTATTGTTTATTTACAAATCTGTTTCTATAAGAGAGCTGTTTGGGGTATTTAAGAAGAGTCTTAAAACGCTGGCAATGGTAATGGCTTTAATCGGGGTATCATCAGCTTTTGGATGGGTAGTTTCTTATTTACGTATACCGATGAAACTTACTAATTTTATGATGAGTATATCTTCGAATAAAATAGTTTTGTTGTTATTAATTAATTTACTGCTACTGGTTATGGGTGCGTTGATGGATATGATCTGTAGCATTCTGATTATTACGCCGATTATTCTTCCAATTGTAGCAGCTGTTGGTGTTACACCTCTTCAGCTTGGAGTAATCATGATTTTTAACCTTGGAATTGGTCTTATGACACCACCGTTTGGTGTATTACTCTATGTATGCAGTGCGATAAGTGGAAGAAATATTGAGCAATTGGTAAAAGCAAGTGTACCATTTTACATTGTAATGTTTGGTGCTCTGTTAGCGATTACTTTTATTCCACAGCTTACAACTTTTCTTCCTGGAATACTATTTGGCTGACAGGAGGGAATGCACATGATTATAAGACGTACAAATTGTCAGAAAAATAAAGAGATTACATATGATACGGTAGTAGTTGGTGGAGGCATTGCTGGTGTATCAGCTGCAGCATCAGCTGCTAAAAATGGAAGTAAGACATTATTAATTGAAAGTGCTACTTTTCTGGGTGGCGTTGTAACAATGGGACCGCTAGAGGCATTAATGACGCAGTATGATGCTGATCGGAAAGTTATTGGCGGAATTGCTGATGAATTACTTGAATTAATAAAAGCGCAGGATAGGCAGGCTGAAAATGTAGATGATACAACAGGATATTGTAATAAAATTATTCCGTACCAGTCGGAATGTATGAAATATGCAATGTTATGTCTACTGGATAAGTATCAAGTTGATCTTATGATGGAGACAATGCTTGTAGAGGCAAATATTAAAAATCAGGTTCTTGTCAGTATAGAAATACAAACGAAAAGAGAACGGCTTACAGTATATGCAAAGTCTTTTGTAGATTGCTCAGGGAGCGGAATATTGGGTTATTATTCTGGCTGTGGAGTCAGTCAGCCAGTTACGGTATTAACAAAATGGGGAAATATAAATAAAGAACAGTTGAGAGAATATGTTCGCACTCATATGGATGAATTTACTTCTTTTAATAATGAACTGGATGTGGAAGCAGAGTTTTTACATCTATGGGGATTTGGCAAAACTTTGACTGAAGGATACGAAGCTGGAAAATTAAGTTTAAAAAGAGAAGAAATGCATCTAATGGAATCAACAGTACCTGGAGAGGTTATACTCAATTTTTCCAGAATGGGTGCGAATCCATATGATGCTTTTGAAATGAGCAAGGCACAGCTTGATGGCTCCAGGCAAGTATATGAGTTGTTTCAATATTTTCGAGAGAAAATTCCAGCATTTAAAAATGCCAAAATAGTTCAAAATGGGTATGTGGGAGTTCGAGAAAGCGGACGTGTCAAGGGAAAATATGTATTGACCAGACAAGATATTATTTCAGAAGAAAAATGCAAAGATAGTGTTGCAATAGGCGCTTTTCCTATGGATATACATCAACAGGGAAGTGGAATGAAATATGAAAGAGTTTTAAGGGGATATGGAATTCCAGCATGTGCTTTGTGGTCAGAACATATAAAAAATTTGTTTATGGGTGGTAGATGCATAAGCTCTACATTTGAAGCTAATGCATCTTGCAGAATTTCAATTACGTGTATGGCAACGGGGCAGGCAGCAGGAGTTATGGCCTCTGAATATCAGGAAGGAATAAACGAAGAAGTTTTGATTCGTAACTCCAGAGATATACTTGTAAGTCAAAATGCTATCATTTAATAATAAGAGGTCATGTTTCTGTGAAGAGACATGGCCTTTTATGTGAGACAAGAAATATAAAACAATTTAAAGAGAGACTTGGAATATCAATCAATTAAAACTGATATAGTAGGCTGAGCTCAGCTTTTGTTTGTAGGATAATTCTATATTGTACGCTCTGGGGCGTTATGCTATAATACACACTAGGTTACTAGGTTAAAAAGGAGATTTTATAGTGAGTATTCATGATAAATATAAAGTATTACAGCAGAACCTGAAAGATATGGGAAGTGTCGCAGTTGCGTTTTCAAGCGGTGTAGATTCAACCTTCCTTCTGAAAGCGGCACTGGAAGCGCTTGGAAAGGATAAAGTAATCGCAGTGACGGCCAGTTCCTGTTCATTCCCGGAGAGAGAATTGAAAGAAGCGACGGAATTCTGCAAAGAAAATGGTGTTCGTCATATTATCTGTAAATCAGAGGAGCTGGATATTGATGGCTTTCGACAGAATCCGAAGAACCGCTGCTATCTGTGCAAGCATGAACTGTTTGAAAAAATCTGGCAGATTGCAAAAGAAAACGGCATGAATGCAGTAGCCGAGGGCTCCAATATGGATGATAACGGTGACTACCGTCCGGGACTGATTGCCGTTAAAGAGCTTGGTGTCAGCAGTCCGCTTCGTCAGGCTGAGCTGTATAAAGAAGAAATCCGTGAACTGTCCAAAGAGATGGGACTTCCTACATGGGACAAACAGTCTTTTGCCTGTCTTTCTTCCCGTTTTGTTTATGGAGAAACAATCAGTGAGGAAAAACTTGGAATGGTGGACCAGGCGGAACAGCTTCTTCTGGACATGGGTTTCCACCAGATCCGTGTACGTATTCACGGAAATATCGCCAGAATTGAAGTCCTGCCGGAGGAAATAGCAAGACTTGTAGAAGAAGAAAACAGAACCAGAATTGCGAAGCAGCTTAAGGAATATGGATTTGATTATGTGACTCTGGATCTTCTGGGATATCGTACAGGAAGCATGAATGAAACATTAACTAAGGAAGAGAAGGAGATTAAGAAATAAATGTTAAATCAGTTTTCCAGAACAGAACTGCTATTTGGTAAAGAAGCAATGGAGAAACTTGCCGGCTCCAGAGTTGCCGTTTTTGGAATCGGTGGAGTTGGCGGTTATACAGTAGAGGCGCTTGTGCGAAGTGGAGTAGGTGCGATCGATCTGATCGATGATGATAAGGTATGTCTGACCAATCTGAACCGTCAGATCATTGCGACAAGAAGTACGATTGGTAAATACAAAGTAGATGTTATGAAGGAGCGAATCCTTGATATCAACCCGAAGGCAGAGGTTAATGTTCACAAATGTTTTTATCTGCCGGAAACGAAAGATGAGTTCGATTTTTCCAAATATGATTATGTAGTGGATGCGGTTGATACGGTAACAGCGAAGATTCAGCTTGTTATGGAGGCAAAGGAAGCTGGCGTTCCGATCATCAGCAGTATGGGCGCCGGAAATAAACTTGATCCGACTGCTTTTCAGGTGGCTGATATTTATAAAACTTCTGTATGTCCACTTGCGAAGGTTATGCGCCGTGAACTTAAGAAGCGTGGAATTAAAAAGTTAAAGGTTGTGTATTCTCAGGAAAAACCAACCCGTCCGATTGAAGATATGTCGATCAGTTGTCGTTCACATTGTATCTGTCCTCCGGGTGCAGCACACAAATGTACAGAGCGTCGTGATATACCGGGATCTACTGCATTTGTTCCATCGGTAGTAGGGCTGATCATAGCGGGGGAAGTAATTAAAGATCTGGCGCATAATTGAATAACTGTGCGTCGCATTCTCGTTACTTCAGTGATGAGTTAGGCGCACTATTTTTTAAAAAACAAGCAGAACAAATGTTTGTATTTTCTCTTTGCATATGGTATAATAAAAACATGGATAAAAATATGTTTAATATCAATAATAACGAATTTTCATATGGTAGATGATATGTGTATTCCCTGCAGTACCATCTGGTATGGTGTACAAAATATCGGAAAAAGGTTTTAAAAGATGGTATTGATGCAGAATGCAAGGAAATGCTCTATGACTTTGTAGAAGAATATAAATTCCAGATCCTGGCAATGGAGGCTATGCCGGATCATATCCATCTTCTTGTAGACTGCAGACCACAGTTTTATATCTCGGATATGATCAAGATCATGAAGGGGAACATTGCCAGGCAGATGTTTCTTGCGCATCCGGAACTGAAGAAGGAACTTTGGGGAGGGCATCTGTGGAATCCATCTTATTGTGCAGTAACGGTGAGTGACAAGAGCAGGGAACAGGTATGTTCTTATATCGAAGGGCAAAAAGAAAAACAGTAATCTGAAAGAACTCGTTTTTTATATTTGTAAGAAAGAGGAAAAAAGATGAGGACAGTATCCAGTTATGGCGTAGAACTGCGAAAACAGAATATCCCGATCCGCCAGACACTGGATATTTATCGTTCTGCGGTCAGCTGTCTGATTGAGATCTATTCCCAGGCATGGGATGAACTGGCAGTGATCACGGAATCTAAAAAACGTTTCAATACTGCAGAACATCTGGTGCATACTACAAAAAAGAATCAGGCAAGGTTTGATTTTGACCTGCGATTTCCAAAGATGCCTTCTTATCTCAGAAGGGCAGCTATCCAGCATGCCCTGGGAAGCGTATCCTCATATAAGACAAGGCTGAAACTGTGGGAAAAAATGGATCAGAAAGGCGGCACGCCGAAGCTGGTGTGTGGTAATCATGCTATGCCGGTATTTTACCGTGATGTGATGTACCGTGAAGATACTGAGGAAAAAGATGGAGCGTACCTGAAACTTTATGATGGCCATGACTGGAAATGGTTCCGGGTCAGTCTCAGCCATACAGACATGGAATATCTCAGAAAGAACTGGGCAGGAAAAAGAGCAGCAGCTCCCGTGCTGGAAAAAAGGTATCGTAAATACTTCCTGTGTTTTTCTTATACAGAAGAAGTGCCGCTTACAAAGGCACCTGTAAAAGAACAGATCATCTGCAGTGTGGATTTAGGGATCAATACGGATGCAGTCTGTACCATCATGCGGCCAGATGGAACTGTCCTGGGAAGAAAGTTTATTGATTTTCCCAGTGAAAAAGACCGGATGTACCGTGTGCTGGGACGGATACGCAGATTCCAGCGGGAACATGGTTCTGTACAGGTGAAAAGCAGATGGGCTTACGCGAAGCGTCTTAACACAGAACTCGGAAGGAAGGTCGCAGGGGCAGTTACAGGATATGCGGAAGAAAACCACGCGGATGTGATCGTGTTTGAGTATCTGGAAACAAAAGGAAAGATATCCGGAAGAAAGAAACAGAAGCTGCATCTGTGGAGAAAAAGGGATATCCAGATAAGATGTGAACATCAGGCGCATCGCAGAGGGATGCGGATATCCAGGATCTGTGCATGGAATACCAGCAGGCTTGCCTGTGATGGGTCGGGAACAGTTGTCCGTGATCCAGGTAATCACAGTTTATGTACATTCCAGAATGGAAAAAGATATAACTGTGATCTTTCGGCGTCCTATAATATTGGAGCAAGATATTTTATACGGGAACTCTTAAAACCCCTTCCGGCAACGGAAAGGTCTTTGCTGGAGGCAAAAGTCCCTTCAGTAAAGCGTAGGATCTCATGTGTATATGCAGACTTAAGAGAACTATTTTCAGAAATGGAACTCTTAAGAGCAGCATAAACACAGGCAGATATACAGCGGATTACCTGCAGTGTGGGAACCTGTCATATCTGGCATGGAAAAAGCGCATGATTGTGCATATCCTAAGCTACAGGCGTATCCGCCGATATTAAGCCTTGTCGCTTAAAGCGACTGAGGAGCATGTGACTTTAGTCATGTGAGATCCACAAAGCATAGAATCAATGATAAGATAAATCTGTTTTATTGACTCCATATTTTGTACAAAGGAGAGAATGTGTATGAGAAAGAAAAGTAAAAGTGCAGCGATACTGGCTGTGGTCATGGCGATGACACTGGCAGGAAGTTCCGCAGTATATGCTGAGGAGAATTCTTCTGCGAAAACAGCTGAAACGGATGATAATGAAAAGGAAGACACGAGAGCAGCAGAGAATGAACCTGCTCCATGCAATGAAGGCGAACATGAGCTTATAGAAAGCAAAGTTGTTCTGCCAACCTGCACAGAAAGAGGTTATACGATCTACAAATGTAAAGTGGATGGCTGCACCTACGAAGAAAAGAGAGATGAGACAGCTGCACTTGGTCATGAACTGAAAGAAGTTTCCATGCAGGAGGCGACAGCAGATAAACCAGGTGTGATCACATATAAATGTCAGAGACAGGGATGCGATTATACAGAACTGTCGGAGATTCCGGTCAAAAATACGAATGCTGTTGATGGTAAAACAGATGATGCAGATACAAAGACGGATGAGAAGCCGGGAACAGATGCTGACGGCAAATCAGAAGATGGCAAAACAGATGCTTCAGAAGAAAATAAGAATTCTAATACAGAAAATGCTTCCGTAGATAAAGACAGTACTTCCGGAAAAACAGAACCCACTGATTCAGATACTTCTGCCGATAGTAAAAATGAAGGTGCAGAGAAAGACCTGCCAGAGGAAGACCTGTCAGAGGAAGATATTGATGAAGAATATGCTTCTTATGCGTCTTCAACTTCTACAGACATTGTAACGGAGTATGATCCGGAAACTGCAGTTGGTACGATTCGTGTTGCAAAGAAAGATTCGGATGATCCGACAGAAACAGAGGAAGTTACCGGTATGACAGTTCCAGCGGGAACGACAGAAATCAAGAAAGATGCCGATGGAAACATCACGGATCTGGCAGTTTCTACAGCTATTGATGAGGTTAAAAACGGATTTTCTCTGACAAGTGAGAATAAGAAACTTCATTCGATTTCTATTAGTGATAAGAAAAATCCGAAAGATCATTGGATCACGCTGAGTGCCAAAGAATCTGCCACTGAGCTGGGAATCCGTCTCCGCAATGGAAATAATAAAATTATTATAACACTTACGGAAAATGAAAAACCATTGAATATCATCAAGGTTTCTGACACAGAGAAAGATGTGATTTTGACAACTTCCACTGCCGGAACCTGTGTGATCAATAAGGCGGTTCAGAATATTTCGGTGGATAAAGATGGGAAGTATTCAGATAAGAAAACTCTGGGCAGAAAGAACCAGATCATTCTGAATGATGTAAATGGAAGTGCTCCATATCTGGAACTTGAGTATGTGAAAGACGAGGTTGCAACGACATCTGCATCTGAAAAAGACGAAGATGCTGCAAGAAATTTGGAAACTAAAAATACCAAAGCAGGAGATTCTGAATCCAAAGGTGCTGAAGCGGAGAAACAGAAAGATCCGGATGAAGAATTATACTGGATTCAGCTATATGGGGAGGAAAACCAGGAACCGATCGTAATCACAGTTTATAAGAAATAAAAGTGTTTTTACAACAGATATGTCTGGATTTTTTATGTGAGTAAAAAAACAGGTCATTATCGTCCAAAACAGGAGATAATGACCTTGTTTTTTTGCATACGATTTTACAGAATGGTTAATTCTGATGCAATAAGCAGATTAATACTTACCAACAACGGTTGCTTTGAGCAGATTTGTGTTGCCAGGATGTCCAAGAGGAACACCAACTGTAAGAACAACGATATCTCCTTCTTTGACATAACCGTGTTCCTCAGCTGCTTCTGTAGCGTGAAGAAGAAGAATCTCCATGCTGTATTCCTCTTTGGTCAGGAGTGGCGTTACACCCCAGATCAGGTTCATCTGACGCCAGGTACGCTCATCCGGAGTACATGCAATGATCTGGCATCCCGGACGATATTTGGAAACCATGCGTGCAGTATTTCCGGAACGAGTAACTGCGATGATCGCTTTTGCGTTCAGGTCGATTGCTGTCATGCAGGTAGCATGAGAAATAGCGGTAGTTACATTTGTAGCATGATCTTTTGAAGAAGTGCTGAACTGTTTATTGTAGTCAACATCAGCTTCTGTACGAACTGCAATTTTAACCATTGTCTTAAGTGCTTCAATTGGGTATTTACCGGCAGCAGTCTCACCGGAAAGCATGATCGCACTTGTGCCCTGATAGATCGCATTGGCAACGTCAGTGGTCTCAGCACGTGTCGGACGCGGATTTTTGATCATGGAATCCAACATCTGAGTAGCTGTGATAACCTGTTTGCCGGCACTGTATACCTTTGCAATGATATCCTTCTGGATAACCGGTACGTCTTCAAGCGGAATTTCAACACCCATATCACCACGGGCGATCATGATACCATCTGCAGCTTCAATGATGCTGTCGATGTTGTCCACACCCTGCTGGTTCTCGATCTTTGCGATGATTTTGATGTCATGTCCGCCGTTTTTCTCAAGGATATCACGGATTTCTTTGACATCGGCAGCAGTTCTGGTAAAGGAAGCTGCAATAAAATCATAGCCTTCTTTAATACCAAACAGGATATCATCGTGATCTTTTGGGCTGATAAACGGCATGTTTACTTCTACACCAGGGAGGTTGACGCCCTTCTTATTGCCGAGAACACCACCGTTTACGACTTTACAGATGATGTCCTGACCTTTGATCTTCTTGACTTCAAGTCCGATCAGACCATCATCGATCAGAATGCTGTTGCCTGGTTTGACATCTTTATATAAATCTTTATAGGTAACAGAAACGATTTTTTCGTTTCCTACGATTTCTTCTGTAGTTAAGGTAAATTCTTGACCTTCCTTCAGTGTGACCTTTCCATTTTCAAATTCGCGGATACGAATTTCAGGCCCTTTTGTGTCGAGAAGCGCAGCTACCGGTTTATTGAGTCTTGTACGAATTTCTTTTAATTTATCAATACGGCCTTTTTGTTCATCATGTAAACCATGAGAGAAGTTAAAACGTGCTACGTTCATTCCTTCTTTAACGAGTTCTTCCAGAACACCGTCCTTATCAGTAGACGGACCAAGGGTACAGATAATTTTTGTTTTGCGCATTCAAATTCCTCCTACTTTTCCTAAAAAATACACCTTTATTCTAACACATTATTTTCAATGCACAAGTAAAGTTTTTGATAAAATACACGTTAAATTTCTAACATTTTTTACGTTATTGTGAGAAAAATATATGGGAATCGAAAGTAAAATAAAAGAAAAATTCCGATGCCTGAAACTATTTATCTCAGTCGAGAAGACTCCCACCTCTTCAGGTGGTGAGTAATAGCAAATTTGTCTCAGTGGGAGTCCAATCTCCGACTGAGATAAACGCTCCGCGAGGATGCGCAGTGATTCTGATAGGAATC
>ENA-OVFS01002099-OVFS01002099.1-human-gut-metagenome-genome-assembly--contig:-NODE-2099-length-9981-cov-3.002821_pt1 | contig 9981 bp, 9 predicted proteins | sample MGYA00237763_ERZ505405 | MGnify/ENA primary metagenome ERZ505405 (study PRJEB26158, sample SAMN06016401) | human gut metagenome | biome: human gut; feature: ankylosing spondylitis patient; material... | reverse complement strand
TTGTAACCGGGCTGCGGTGGTTTCCCACCCCATATTCTGTTATAATTGATTGAATAGATACTATTTGTCATTAAAAAAGGAGGTCTCATATGAATCGGCTCATAGCCTGCACCCTGGCGCTGCTGCTGGTACTGCTCACGCCGGCCTCCGCCAACTCGGCCCCTACCCGTCTGGGCGGTACGGGCGGTTCCGCCCTGACGGTGGACGAGGGCTGCCCTGTCACTGTCACCGCCGAGCAGCTCACCTTCCTCCCCCTTCGTGAGGCGGAAGAGCGGTGCGACAGCCTGCCCGACGGGGAGCTCACCTTCACCCTCTATCCACGCCTCTCCATCACCCTGGCCGACCGGCTTCACGCCGTACTGACCTCCTATCAGTTCACCTTCGCGTTTTTCCTTCTCATTCTGCCCCTGACTCTCCTGGCGCTTCCGGCCCTCTTGATCTTCCTGCTTCAGCGCCGGAGCCGTCGTCAGCCCTGACGCTCCTTCACCACCGGGCTGCGAGTCCACTCCAGCCCGCAGGGCCGGGCTGTGGGGAAGCACAGGCCGAACAGATCTGTGCGGCGGGCCTCCGCCTCAAAGAGGGCGCGGGCGTCCCCATCCAGAGCCCTGGCCTGGGCGGGCTTGACCACCACCGGAAGGGCACAGGTCTCTTTCATGCGGCGCAGCAGCGCCCGCCCCCGGCCGCTGAGGCCCAGCACCCGTACATAGGGCGCCGCCGGGGGCCGCTCCGCCGCCCGCAGCCCCAGGAAAGCGGCCAGGGCCAGCCGCCGCAGCCGGGCGTGAGGGTAGCGCTTGGTCTTGGCCCGGGCGTAAAAGTCCTCCAGGCTGTCCGCCGTCCGGGCGGAACGCGCCAGCCGGGCGGGCAGGCCCTCCGCTGCCCCGCCGTCGGGGAGGGCGGCCCAGTCCACCTCGTCCATCGTGCGCAGACGGGCCAGCACCGCCCGGTCGATGTGCGCCATGGACGCCGCCTCCCCGCTCCAGGGAGCGGTGAGATAGGGGTTCGCCTCCGCCGCCCGTCCGGCCCGGAGGAGGGCCCGCAGCTCCGAGGCGGAGGCGAAGCCCCCGGCCGCCGGGCCGTCGTGGGCCGCCCCCCGCCGGGGGATGGTCAGGGCCTCCATGCCAGGGGGCAGGGCCCGCAGATACTCCACCCCCAGGTTGTCGTTTGGGCTGGCCAGGCAGTCGGCCCCCACCGCCGCCTGCCGGGCCGCCGGGAAGGACAGCCCACGGGCCAGCCCGGCCCGCAGACGCTCCGGGTAGTCCGAACCATCCAGAGCCGCCGCCGCCGCCCGCAGGGGCGCCAGTTCCCCCGTCTCACTGCCGAAGGAGAGCACGTCCACCACCCCCGTGGCGGCCAGCAGACCCACCGCCCCCCGGGCGAAGGACTCCGCCGAGGCCATGGCCCAGGGGGTGGGCAGCTCCAGCACCAGATCCGCCCCGCCGGAGAGGGCCAGGGCCGCCCGGCTCCATTTGTCCGTGAGGGCGCACTCCCCCCGCTGGACCCAGTGGCCGCTCATGACGCATATCACCGCCGTGTCCGCCCCCAGGGTCCGCCGCGTCCGGGCGATGTGCCAGGCGTGTCCCCGGTGGAAGGGGTTGTATTCTGCGACGATTCCGGCTGTGGCCATGGGCTGAACCTCCAAACGCAAGAGTAAAATTTTTCTCTCTTTCAAGCAAAATATGGGTTGTCCTTTGGGAAAAAAGGGGCTAAAATAAAATATGTATGTGCTCTTATTCTACTACGGGAATATCCGGCTCACAAGCCATAGTTTAACGTAAGGAGAGAAGATTTCATGAAAGTTCTGGTCATCAACGCAGGCAGCTCCTCCCTCAAGTATCAGCTCATGGACCCCGCCACCCGTGAGGTGTTCGCCAAGGGGCTGTGCGAGCGCATCGGCATCGACGGCCGCCTGACTCACAAGGTGCCCGCCAAGGACGCCAAGTATGAGTTCAAGATCCCCATGCCCACCCACTCCGAGGCCATTCAGGCTGTGCTGGACGCCCTGCTGGACGCCGGGCACGGCGTGATCAAGAGCGCCTCTGAGATCGACGCGGTGGGCCACCGGGTCGTCCACGGCGGCGAGAAGTTCGCCTCCTCCGTGCGCATTACCGACGAGGTTATGGCCGCTCTGGAAGAGTGCATCCCCCTGGCCCCCCTCCACAATCCCGCCAACATCACCGGCATCAAGGCCTGCGAGAAGGTCATGCCCGGTGTGCCCATGGTGGGCGTGTTCGACACCGCTTTCCACCAGACCATGCCCGCCAAGAGCTATATCTACGCCCTGCCCTATGAGTTCTATGAGCAGGACAAGGTCCGCCGCTACGGCTTCCACGGCACCTCCCACCGCTATGTCTCCGCCCGCGCTGCCGCCATGCTGGGCAAGCCCATTGAGGAGCTGAAAATCATCACCTGCCACCTGGGCAACGGCTCCTCCGTGGCCGCCGTGGATGGCGGCAAGAGCGTGGACACCTCCATGGGCTTCACCCCCCTGGCCGGCGTTCCCATGGGCACCCGCGCCGGTGATCTGGACGCCGGCATCCTGGAGTACCTGATGGGCAAGCACGGCTACGACATGAAGGAAATGATGACCATCCTCAACAAGAAGTCCGGCGTGCTGGGCATCTCCGGCGTGTCTTCCGACTTCCGCGACCTGGAGAACGCCGCCAAGGAGGGCAACCAGCGGGCTGAGCTGGCCCTGGAGGCCTTCCAGTACAGTGTTAAGAAGTTGGTGGGCGCCTATGCCGCCGCCATGGGCGGGGTGGACGCCATCGTGTTTACCGCCGGTGTGGGTGAGAACGACGCCGCTACCCGCATGGCCGTGGCCTCCGGCCTGGAGTTCATGGGAGTAAAGATGGATGCCGAGGCCAACAACGTCCGCGGCAAGGAAACCGTCATTTCCTCCGCCGACTCCAAGGTGAAGGTGCTGCTCATCCCCACCGATGAGGAGCTCATGATCGCCATGGACACTGCCGAGATCGTTGGCAAGTAAGACCTGACAACAGCGCCTCCCGGAGCTGGTACCAGCTCCGGGATGCGTTTTTTTATCTTCTCACGCCTGCGGCGTGTTGTTGTTTGTCTGCCCCCACAGCCGGGGAGCAGTATGCAGGGAAGCCGGTGATTCGAACGCGCCCCGGATAGCATTTCTCCTCCCGCGCATTCCCGGTCTATCGCCTTGCCTGTCTGGTACCTTGGCTGTAAAAATAAGATACCACCTTTTTCCCATTCAGAGTTGGATAAAGTATAACAGGCCTGTGAACGTTTTGTGAAATCTCCGCCCTCCGGCGCTCTTCCATTTATACCCTTATCCCACATGACAAATATTTAACAATAAGGTTGTGGAAACTGACGATATCAGTATTTTGACCTCTCTTCTTTATGGAACACTCCGCCAAAATTTCCCCACCTCTTTTTGCTATATTGCACAAATTTGCGCACTTACCACACTGTTTCTACTTACTTTTTGGTTATTTGCTTACCGAATTGTGGGGATTGAAAGATAGCCTGCAAACCGTTAAATTAGAGTCCGCAAAGGATGCCGGGCTGTGTTCCGGCAAAATCTATCACAGAGAGAAGAGGGAAACGTATGGCAAAACCAACCAAAGATAACCGCAAGTCCGTAGTCGACTTCGGCGTGGGCTGGGTCGTCATCATCTACTGCCTGCTGATGTTCTTCCTGTACGTCGGCATGTGCAACGACGGCGCCAACATCACCGCCCCCAATGTGGCCTACCGCCTGGGGCTGGAGCAGGGCGACATCATGAACATGAACTCCCTGGCCGGTCTGGTGGGTGTCGTGTTCTTCATCATTGCCGGCCAGGTCAACCGGAAGATCGGCGCGCGCATGACCTCCGGTATCTGCTGCATCATCTCCGGCATCGCTTACATCCTGGCCTGCAACGCCCCCAGCATCGTTATCTACACCGTCTGCATGTGCTTCGTGTACGGCGGCATCATGTCCGCCGGCTATGTGGCGGGCGGCACCCTGGTGGCCTCCTGGTTCCCCAAAAAGAAGGGCGTGGTTATGGGCTATACCACCATGGGCCACAACTTCGCCTCCGCTTTCTATGTGCAGCTGGTAGCCATTCTGATCGCCCCTACCGTGGCGGGCACCACCAATATCGGCGAGAACTTTTCCACCGGCATCGTCCCCATCGGCATCGCCGCCATTGTTCTGGGCATTCTGGGTATGATCTTCATCCGCAACGAGCCCTGGGAGCGTGGCATCAACCCCGACAACGTCTCCGACGAGATCTACCAGAAGGAGTATGACACCAAGGACGCCGTCGAGGGGGACGGCGGGTGGACCACCGGCAAACTGCTGGCCACCAAGGAGCTCTGGCTGGCGGCCATTACCACCGGCTTTTTCCAGATCTGCTCTGTGGGCGTCATGAGCCAGTTGGTTATCCGCAACACTCAGCTCGGCTTCTCTCAGCAGGCCGCTATGAACGTCATGACCATTCTGGCCCTGGGCGGCGTGGTTGGCTCCTGGCTGGTTGGCGTCATTGACGACGCTATCGGCACCAAGAAGACCATGGTCATGTTCGGTATCTGGTATGCTATCGCCCTGCTGCTCAACTTCACCGCTGTGGATTCCGTGACCCCGCTGGTCTACGTGTCCCTGTTCATGATTGCCATGGGCATCGGCGGCTCCGCCAACTTCACCACCTCCCTGCCCACCTCCATCTTTGGCCGCCAGGGTTTCGACAAGGTGAACAGTGTCATCTTCCCCATCCAGGGTGCAGTCACTGCCCTGTGCTTCCTGGTCAACGGCGTGGTGCAGAAGATTACCGGCGGCCAGATCCGCATGGCCTACCTGGTGTTCGCCGGCGTGGCCCTGGTGAACGTGCTCCTGGTGCTGATGGTCAACGAGCACAAGTACAACCGCGACTGGATGGCGGCCCACAAGAAGTAAGCTGCACCGCTTCTGAGCCTCTCCCAAAAAAGCTGTCCCCGCAGCCGCGGGGACAGCTTTTTTCGTTGCGCCCCATGCCCCATTCTGCTATACTGATCTTATCTGAGCGAAATGAGGTGGCGGCATGGCGGAAGAAAATGGCCTGGTGCAGATCTATTATGGAGACGGCAAGGGTAAGACCACAGCGGCCTTCGGGCTGGCCTTCCGGTGTGCGGGCTGGGGGCGGCGGGTGGTGATCGCCCAGTTCCTCAAAAGCAGCCCCTGCGGGGAGCTGACTGCGGCGGAGCGGTTTCCCACCCTCACCGTCCTGCGCAGCAAGGGCATCCACAAGTTCACCTTCCAGATGAACGACGAGGAGAAGGCCGTGGTGGCGGAGAACTGCCGGACGCTCCTCCGGCAGGCGGCGGAGCTGGCCCGGGCGGAGGATGCCCGCCTGCTGGTGCTGGACGAAGTGATCGACGCCCTCCGGGGCTTCCTGCCCCAGGAGGAGCTCTGCGCCTTTCTGGACGAGCGGCCCGCGGGCCTGGAGGTGGTGCTCACCGGCCACAGCCTGCCGGAGGCGCTGGAGCGCCGGGCAGACTACATCACCCACATGGTCAAAGAGAAGCACCCCTACGACCGGGGCGTAACCGCCCGCAGGGAAATCGAATTTTAACCCGGCAGCCCCCGGAGTGAACTCCGGGGGCTGCTTTTTATTACGCGCAGAAGCGGTGCTTGCCGATGGTCTTGATGAGGGGGCGGCTCCAGATCCACGCGCTGGTGGCCGTGTCCGGGTTAAAATAGTAGATGGCTCCGCCGCTGGGATCGGCCCCGTTGAGCGCATCTTGGGCCGCCCGGTAGGCCGAGTCGGCCACCGGCTCGTTAAACTGCCCGTCCACCATGCAGGTAAAGGCCCCCGGCTGGTACACCACCCCTGCAATGGTGTTGGGGAAGGAGGGGTGCTCCACCCGGTTGAGGATCACCGCCCCCACCGCCACCTGGCCGCTGTAGGGCTCGCCCCGGGCCTCGGCAGAGATCACCCTGGCCAGCAGCGCCGCGCTGTTCTGCTGGCTGCTGCTCCCCCCGCCTCCAGAGGACATGCCCAGCGCCTTGAGGGTGGCCGGCCCGGCGATGCCATCGGCGGTCAGGCCGTTCTTCCGCTGAAAGTATTTGACCGCCTGGGCCGTCTGACTGCCGTAGATGCCATCCACCGCGCCGTCATAGTAGCCCCAATTTTTCAGCTTGGTCTGGATGATCCGCACCTGCTCACCGCTGGAGCCCTGCCGGTAGGTGGCCGCCTCGGCCTGCTGGGCCAGGGAGATCACCGCAATATTCACCACAAACAAAAGGGCCAGCGCCCACGCCAGCCGCCGCTTCTGCGTCATGCCTTCGCCTCCATTCCTGGCAATAGTGTACGGCGGCAAACGGGCGGATATGAGCGGCAATTCTTTCCGGCCGCCGGAATAGGTATTCTAAAAAGCGGCCATACTGGAAGAAAACAGGAAAGGATGTGTCCCGGTTGGTGAAAGGTGTGTCCAGACAGGTCATCGTGGTCAAAGCGCCTGACCCCCGCTTTTTTGAGCAGGCGATTTTTATTTTGAAGGAGGACGCCTTCGGCAGAGGCGTGACGGCGGACGATGTGCTTCAGGAAGCCCGCCGGGTGGCTGACGGGTATATCCGCCGCAACTCCCGCTGGAGCCGCCTGTGGCGGCATATCCCCGCCCCCGCCTACGTGGCCGCCGGCGCCCTGGGGGCTACGGTATGCTGGTGCGTGGCCCTGGTGCTGTAGAAACAGGCCGCCCCGGAGCCATTTGCTCCGGGGCGGTTCCGTTTGATTTTTGTGCTGGTCAGCGGGCGATGATGACGCGGATGCGCCCGCCGGCGCTCTCGTCCTTGTCGTACCAGCCGGTGAGGGAGTAGTTCCCTCCGCTGATGCGGGCCAGGCTGGAGAGCTGATACTCCCCGCCCTCATAGACGTACACCGCCACATTGTCTGAGAGAGTGTACTTCTGGTTGTTGGTGCCCACGGCGGTGCTGCCGCTGACGCTGTCCAGCTTGCGCTCGGACAGGTTATACAGCCGCTCGACGGCGTTGGGGCCCTCCATTTTGATCTGGCAGGGACCTACCTTCAGATTGTAGATGGCGTTGGTAGAGCCAAAGGTGAGCTTCTGGCCGCCCACGTCGTAGGTATAGGAGGAGGAAATGCCCATCATGGTGCCCAGATCCAATTCCTCCACGCTGGTAATGACGCCGTACTGGTGAAGGTCGCCGGTGACGTCGTTGAGGATCAGATGGCTGATCTCCCCCTGGGCGTTGAGGGCATAGAAGCGGACCATATTGCCGTCAAACTTCACGCCCTTCAGGCGGTCGGGATAGATGCGGATGGGGGTACAGCTCTCGTAGGTGTCCAGAATCTGCACGTCGTCAGCCAGGGGGTAGGTGCCCAGCTTGGTGCCGTCGTTGCTCATCTTTCCGGTCAGGGTGGAGGTGGTCAGGCGCTTGACCTCGATGGTGTCGCCGTCGGTATTCACCCGCACCAGATCGCCCTCGTCCAGGCTCTTATTGTCGGTCTGATAGCGGTAGGAGCCGCCGTCGGTACCGGCCACGGTGACGGTGCGGGCGTTGTAGGTGCCGCCCTTTCCGTCGTCGTAAGAGGTGCTCTCCACCTTGGTGACGACGCCATAGATGAGGTTGTCGGTCGCCACGGCCTCGCCCACTGCCGCCACGCCGCCGCTGCGGCCCAGCAGCAGGGTCACGCTGTCGCCAATCTGGTAGCCGCCCAGGTCGGAGAGGGCATAGGCGGCGGAGGTGGTCTCAATGGTGTAGCTCTTGCCCGCCACGGTGACGGAGGTGGGGCTAGTGACCGAGGGAGAAGCCGCCTCATAGGTGCCGGTGATCTTGTCGGAGTAGGCCCACAGGGTATGCATGGACTCCGACCAGTACACCACGTCCTGATTCTGCACCGCGGCCAGGCTGCTCTTGGCGCCGTTGCGGTAGACCGTGGCGCTGCCGGCGTCGAAGGGCACGCTGGACTGCCAGCCAGCGGCGGCCACCACGGGGCCCTCCATAGCGGAGTTGATGAGGGCCACCCGGTCTAGCTCCCCGGCGGCATTCACCAGGCTGAGGGTGGGCTCCAGCACGTTCAGGTAGTAGGAGCCCTCCTTGTTTTTGGTGATCATCAGGTTGTAGAACAGGTACAGGGCGTCCCGGCGGGTCATGGCGCTGTCCTGTCCGGCGGTGACGCCCTCGTTGAGCTTGAGGGCCCGGTACTGGGCCATCTGGCCGGAGGGCCAGACGCCGGTGAAGTCACTGTCCTGGTAGCCCAGCAGGCGCAGGACGATGGTCACGCCCTCGGCCAGCGTAATGGAACGGCCGGGGTTGAAGTTGCCGTGCAGATCGCCCTGCACCAGCCCCAGATCCACCGCCGCCTTGATATAGGGAGCGGCCCAGTGGCTCTGAGGCACGTCGGGGTAGGGCTTGACGGACACCGTGTCGCCTACGGCGTCCCGGCTGGTGGAGGCGGCCACCGCCAGCTTGGTGAACTCGGCCCTGGTAACGGTGGCGCCCAGGTTCAGGTTACCACTCTCGTCGCCCACCATAATGTCCAGGGCGGCCAGCACCTGGGCGGCCTCCTCCTCGGCCGGCGCGGCGGCCAAGGCCGCCGGAGCCAGCCCCAGCACCAGCACCACGGCCAGCAGGCCGGCTAACAGTCGTTGTTTCATTGCTTTTCTCCTTCTCATGCTCGTGAAAATGGAAACGGCGGGCCGGCGGGAGCGCCGGCCCCTGCCTATTATCATATACCATCCGCGCCGGTTCGGCAAGGGCGGGCCGGCGTACCGTCAATCATAGCGCAGCGCGTCAATGGGGTTCAGCTTTGCGGCCTTGTTGGCGGGCAGGTAGCCGAAGAGAATACCGATGCCCACGCTGACGCCAAAGGACACCGCAATGCCTCCGGCGCTGGGTACGGCGGAGAAGCCCTCCGCACCGGCCATCACAACGCCCACCAGGGCGGTAAAGACGTTGGCCAGCACCACGCCCAGAATAATGCCGATGACGCCGCCGATGGCGGAGGTGGTACCCGCCTCGATGATAAACTGGCTGCGGATATCCCGGCCCTTGGCGCCCAGGGACTTGCGGATGCCGATCTCCCGGGTGCGCTCGGTAACCGACACCAGCATGATGTTCATAATGCCGATGCCGCCCACCACCAGGGAGATGGCGGCGATGACCACCAGAATGGTCATGAGCACCCCCAGCATGGAGTCCATCATGTCCATCATCTCCGCGGAGGTCATGACCATGTAGGCGTTCTCATCCTGGTAGATGCGGAACAGCAGGCTCTCCACCACGCCCTTGGCGGCGGAAGAGGTCTCCTTGGTGGTGCTGGTGACCAGGTACATCTTCATGCCCATACCCCCGCTGGCAGCGTTGAGCTGCTCCACCATACCATAGGGCAGGTAAATGAGGTCATCCCCGCTGCCCTCGGTGGAGTCGGCCTTCTGTGCCAGGGTGCCGATGATCTTGTAGGGAATGCCCCCCACGGTCAGGGTCTGGCCCAGGCCGTCCCCGCCAAACATATCCTCGTTGAGGTAGCTGCCGATGACGCACACCTTCTGGTCCCGCTCCACGTCCACATAACTGAGGAAGCGCCCCTCCTCAAGCTGGTCGCCGCTGGCCGTCTGGCCCTTTTCGGCGTTGTAAAAGGTCTCACTGACGCCGTACACGCTGGTGTGGTCGTATTCGTCGGCGCCGCGGCGCACGGTGGTGGAGGCGCTGAGGTAGGGGCTGACGGAGTCAATGTACTGGGGGTACTTCTCCGCCAGGGCGTACATGTCGTCCGGCTCCACCTCCCGGTTGCCGCCGTAAGAGTAGATGGCCACCTGAATGAGATTGACACCAATCTGCTCAAACTGGGCGTTCATATACTGCTGCATGCCATTGCCCAGGGAGACGATGACGATGACGGCCGCCACGCCGATAATGATGCCCAGCATGGTCAGCAGCGCCCGCATCTTGCTGGTGGCCAGGCTTTTGAGCGCCAGGCGGAAGGACTGGGTGAAATTCATGCCCCCGCCCCCTCTCCGAAGCCGGCG
>ENA-OVFS01002081-OVFS01002081.1-human-gut-metagenome-genome-assembly--contig:-NODE-2081-length-10041-cov-3.503905_pt1 | contig 10041 bp, 14 predicted proteins | sample MGYA00237763_ERZ505405 | MGnify/ENA primary metagenome ERZ505405 (study PRJEB26158, sample SAMN06016401) | human gut metagenome | biome: human gut; feature: ankylosing spondylitis patient; material... | reverse complement strand
TGATCCAGGCGGGCTCCAGGGCCTGCAGGCCGAACTCACCGTAGGCAATTGTGTTGCCGCGGGTGGCCTTGCCGGTCATACGGCCGCGGTGTACACGGCGATACTTGACTCTCTTCGGCAGAAGCATTACTGGGCTCCTCCTTCCTTAGCGGGTGCCGCGGGCGCCGCGGGGGCAGCCGGACGGCTGGGATTGGTGGCACGGTTGAAACCGCCCTGGGGACGGCCCTGGCCGCGGTTGAAACCGCCCTGACGGTCACGGTTGAACCCGCCGCCCTGGCGCCGGTCGCCGAAACCGCCGCGGCGGTCGCCATCCCGGCGGGGACGACGCTCACGACGCTCCTGGTAGGGCTTGGAGGTGTCCATGGTGCGGGGGGTGGTGCGCAGGGTCTGAGAGAGGACCTCTCCCTTGTAGATCCAGACCTTCACGCCGATGCGGCCGAAGGTGGTGGCAGCCTCCGCGAAGCCGTACTCAATGTCGGCGCGGATGGTCTGCAGGGGGATGGTGCCCTCGTGATAGTGCTCCACGCCGGCGATCTCACGTCCGCCCAGACGGCCGGAGCAGCAAACCTTGATGCCCTTGGCGCCGGCGCGCATGGCGCGGGCCATGGCGTTCTTCATGGCGCGGCGGAAGCCGATGCGCTTCTCCAGCTGCTGGGCGATGTTCTCAGCCACCAGCTGGGCGTTGGTGTCGACCTGCTTGACCTCCACGATGTTGAGGGCGACGGGCTTGCCGATCATCTTCTCAACGGTCAGGCGGTACTGCTCGATCTGCTCGCCGCCCTTGCCGATGACGACGCCGGGGCGGGCGCAGTGCAGGTAGATGCGAACCTTGGCGTTGTCGCGCTCGATCTCGATCTTGGGGATACCGGCGGAATACAGGGTCTTCTTCAGGTAGTCCCGGATCTTCTTGTCCTCCACCAGCAGGTCGCCGACCTTCTCGTTGCGGGCGTACCAGCGGGAGTCCCAATCCTTAATGACACCCACGCGCAGGCCGTGGGGATTCACTTTCTGTCCCATATTCTTCCTCCTCCCTTAGCGCTCAGCCACCGCGATGGTGATGTGAGAAGTGCGCTTGTTGATGCGATAGGCGCGGCCCTGGGCCCGGGGCATCATCCGCTTGATGATGGGGCCGGGGCAGGCGAACACCTGGGAAACGTACAGCTTCTCGGGGTCCATCTGGTGGTTGTTCTCCGCGTTGGACGCGGCGCTCTTGAGGAGCTTCAGCAGCAGCTCGGAGGCAGCCTTGGGGGTGCCCATGAGGATGGCGTTGGCCTGGGCCACGCTCTTGCCGCGGATCAGGTCGCAGACGATCTGGACCTTACGGGGAGAGATACGGGCATATCTCAGATGTGCTTTCGCTTCCATGTTTCTCTCCTCCTCCTTACTTACCAGTCTTGCTGCCGGCGTGGCCGCGGAAGGTGCGGGTGGGGGCGAACTCGCCCAGCTTGTGGCCCACCATGTCCTCAGTCACGTAGACGGGCACGTGCTTGCGGCCGTCGTGCACGGCAAAGGTGTGTCCGACGAAGGAGGGGAAGATGGTGGAGGCGCGGCTCCAGGTCTTCAGGACCTTCTTCTCGCCGGTCTGATTCATTTCGTCGACCCGCTTCAGCAGCTCGGGGGCGCAAAAGGGGCCTTTCTTGATACTTCTGCTCATCTTTTACTGCCTCCCTTACTTCGCGTTGCGGTGCTTGACGATGAACTTCTCGGTGCGGTTCTTCAGCTTGCGGGTCTTGTAGCCCATAGCCGGCTTGCCCCAAGGAGTGACAGGGCCGGGACGGCCGACCGGGCTCTTGCCCTCGCCGCCGCCGTGGGGGTGGTCACAGGGGTTCATGACGGAACCGCGGACGGTGGGCCGCCAGCCCATGTGGCGCTTGCGGCCGGCCTTGCCGATCTGGATGTTGGCCCAGTCGGTGTTGCCCACCTGGCCGATGGTGGCCTTGCACTCCTCGCGGACGTAGCGAACCTCGCCGGAGGGCAGGCGGACCTGGGCCATGCCGTTCTCCTTGGCCATCAGCTGGGCGGCGTCGCCGGCGGCGCGGACAAGCTGGGCGCCCTTGCCGGGGTACAGCTCGATGCAGTGGATCATCTCGCCCACGGGGATGTTGGCGATGGGCAGGCAGTTGCCGGGCAGGATATCGGCGTCGGGACCGGTCATGATCTTGTGGCCGGCCTTCAGGTTCACGGGAGCCAGGATATAGCGCTTCTCACCGTCCTCGTACTGGATCAGGGCGATGTTGGCGGAGCGGTTGGGATCGTACTGCAGGTTGACCACGGTGGCCTTGCCGGCCTTGTCCCGCTTGAAGTCGATGATGCGGTACTTGCGCTTGTTGCCGCCGCCGCGGTGGCGGACGGTGATGCGGCCGTAGCTGTTGCGGCCGGCGTTCTTCTTGAGATTCTCGGTCAGGCTGCGCTCGGGCTTGGCCTTCTTGTCGATGCCCTCGAAGGCGCTCACGGTCATGTGGCGGCGGGAGGGCGTCGTGGGCTTATAAGTCTTGATAGCCATTGTTCGTTATCCTCCTTACACCATGCCTTCGAAGAACTCGATGGTCTTGGAATCCTCGGTCAGGGTGACCATGGCCTTCTTCCAGGAGGGACGGCGGCCAGCCGGGAACCGGCCGGTGCGCTTCTCCTTGCCCTGCATGTTCAGGGTGTTGACCTTGGCGACCTTCACGCCGAAGATCTCCTCGACGGCCTTCGCGATCTCGATCTTGTTCGCGCTCTTGGCAACCTCGAAGGTGTACTTCTTGGCCTCGGTCTCCGCCATGGACTGCTCAGTGATGATGGGGCGCTTGATGATATCATAAGCGGTGGTAGCCATTACGCAAACACCTCCTCGATGACGGCCAGGGCCGCCTTGTCAACGATAAACTTTCCGGCGTTCACGATGTCGTAAACGCTCAGGATCTTGGCGGTGGTGGTGACCACGCCGGGGATGTTCCGGGCGGACTTGATGACGGTCTCGTTCACCTCGGGGGTGACGACGACGGCCTTCTTGGCGCCGACGGTATCCAGGAAGCCCTTCATGGCCTTGGTCTTGACCTCGTCCAGGTTCAGGCTGTCCACGACGACGATGTCGCCGGAGGCGGCCTTGGCGGAGAGGGCGGACTTGAGGGCCAGGCGCTTGACCTTCTTATTCAGCACGTAGCTGTAGTCGCGGGGCTTGGGGGCGAACACGATGCCGCCGTGGGTCCACTGGGGGGCGCGGGTGCTGCCCTGACGGGCGCGGCCGGTGCCCTTCTGGCGCCAGGGCTTAATGCCGCCGCCGGAGACCTCGGCGCGGGTCAGGGCGCTCTGGGTGCCCTGCCGGCAGTTGGCCAGGTGGTTCTTGACCACCTCGTGGACGACGGTCTGGTTGGGCTCGATCCCGAACACAGCTTCGGAGAGCTCCACCTCGCCGACCTGCGTGCCGGCCATGTTCACAAGAATTGCCTTAGGCATTTGGTTTCTCTCCTTTCTTACTTGTTACGGGCGGAAGCCTTCTGGGGATTGACGCGGGCGGAAGCCTTCTGCGGGTTGCTGGAGATACCAGCGGCGGCGCCCTTCTCCTTGACGTTGATCACGGAGTTGCGCAGATACACGATGCCGCCCTTGGGGCCGGGAATCGCGCCGCGGACGGCGAGGATGCCCAGCTCGGCGTCCACCTTCACCACGTCCAGATTGAGGACGGTGACCTGCTCGTTGCCCATCTGGCCGGCGCCGATCTTGCCCTTGAAGATGCGGGAAGGATCGCTGTTGGCGCCCATGGAGCCGGCGTGGCGGACCACAGGACCGGAGCCGTGGGTCTCCTTCAGACGGTGAGCGCCGTGGCGCTTGATGACGCCCTGGTAGCCGTGGCCCTTGCTGATGCCGGTCACGTCCACGCGGTCGCCCTCGGCGAACACGTCCACCTTCACCTCGTCGCCCACGTTCATCTCGGCGGCCTTGGCCAGCTTGAACTCCTTCAGGGTCTTCTTGCGGGCGTCGCCGGCCTTCTTCAGGTGGCCCAGCTCAGGCTTGGTGAGCTTGCGCTCCGCCACGTCGCCGTAGCCGAGCTGAACGGCGTTGTAGCCGTCCTTCTCCTCGGTCTTCTTCTGCACCACGGTGCAGGGGCCAGCCTCAATAACGGTGACCGGGATGACCTTGCCGTCGGCGTCAAAGATCTGCGTCATGCCGATCTTCTTGCCGATAATGGCCTTTTCCATGATAGTTCCTCCTTAATAAGGTTATTGGTTGAAAAACGTGGGCATTGGCTCCCATTGGTTTTCCAACTTGACCCGTCCGCCTCAAAAGCGCGGCGGACTGCGGGTACACAAAGGTAATTGTCTGAGATGGCTGTGTCACGCTGCGAAGCCTTCGCAACGTCACGCTGTTCATCGCTCCGTGAAAAATGCCGCTCCGCCTTTGGCGTCGCCTGTTTTTTCACCTGCGCGATTCACTGCGTGCCTGCTCCCGGCTTCTCCGCGCTTCGTTACAGCTTGATCTCGATCTCGACGCCGGCGGGGAGCTCCAGGGACATCAGGGCCTCCACGGTCTTGGGGGAGGGCTTGAGGATGTCGATGAGGCGCTTATGGGTGCGGCGCTCGAACTGCTCGCGGGAATCCTTGTACTTATGGACGGCGCGCAGGATGGTCACGACCTCCTTCTTGGTGGGCAGGGGGATGGGGCCGGACACGGACGCGCCGGTGCGCTTGGCGGTCTCCACGATCTTCTCAGCGCTCTGGTCGATGAGCTGGTGATCGTAGGCCTTCAGGCGAATGCGGATCATTTCTTTCTGAGCTGCCATTGTGGTTCCTCCTTAAAAACATACGAAGTGGTGGGTTGAGCACGCTTCGTACGGTGAGAAATCTTCAGTACACGTTTCCGTGCGTATCACTCCGTGACATGAAGAAAACCGGCACAAGCAGGCCGGTTTACTCCCTGCGCGGCGATATACGCCGTGCACGGACTCCTCAGCCGCCCGATTCTAGCTCGGACATACTCCGCGGAAGTTACCGGCTCGCGCCGCAATCTCCCGCATCATCGCAGACTGCGCCCCTTTACAGGCGCTCTGTTATAATACCTGAAAAATCCCGTTCTGTCAATAGATTTTTCCGGTTTTCGTAAAATTTATTTCTTCACTGGGTCCTTGGCCCGGCAGCCCAGCCAGGAGGACAGCACCAACAGCAGGAATGCGCCGAAATAGAACCAGAACACCTGTCCGGTCCACATGGCCACAATAGCGCCCAGGCGCAGAAGGGGCAGATAGAAGAACTGGGTCAGCAGGCCCACTGCGTTGTCCCAGTACGCGTGAAGGGACAGCTCCTGCACCCCCAGCAGCACCAGCACCACCAGCGCTGGAAGGTTGATGCACAGCATGGTGAGCGCCATGCCCCTCTTGGAGCCCTTGAAGCCAAACGTGCCGGAGACCACCATCCACAGCGTCAGCACGGCCAGACCTACCACGATGTAGAACCAGGCGCCCATCTGGGCAAAAATTGTCGTCATCCCCAGACTGAGCAGCCATCCCAGCAGGAAGGGGCTCAGTCCCACCAGAAACAGCACCGCGGCTTTGCGCATGCAATCACACCTCTTTCATCATACGGCATTTTTTACCGCTGCACAGCATACCACACCCCGGCGGCCTCTGTCAACCGGGTCGCCGGGGCGCGCCTTACGGCAGCAGCACGTCCGCCAGCCGCCGCTTCATCTCCGCGGCGTCGATGGCCGTGCCGGTGAAGTGCTCCAGGGAGAGCACCGCCTGGTTGACCAGCAGTCCGAAGCCGTTGGCGGTCTGGTGCCCCCCCTCCCTGGCCCGGCGGAGCAGCTCAGTCTCCGCCGGGGCGTAGATGAGATCCACCACCGGCGCCCCGGCGGGCAGGGCGTCCAGGAAGGAGAACTCCTCAAACTGCCCTGCCGCCCCCTCCATACCCAGGGAGGTGCAGTTGACCAGCAGCCCGCACTCCGCCGCCTCCCGCCGCAGGGTATCCGGGTCGAAGCCGGCGGGGCGCAGGCGGGCCGGCTCGTGGGCGCAGAGGGCGGCGGCCTTGTCCGCGGTGCGGTTGCACACTACCACCTCCGCCCCGGCCTGGGCCAGCTTGAGGCACACCGCCTTGGCCGCCCCCCCGGCCCCCAGCACCAGCACCCGCTTCCCGGCAGGGTCGATGCCCTCGTCGTTCAGGGCGCGGAGAAAGCCCGCCCCGTCGGTGTTGTAGCCATAGGCCCGGCCGTCCCGGATACAGACGGTGTTCACCGCGCCGAAGAGGCGGGCATCCCCGTCCAGCTCGTCCATCAACTCCACCAGCTCCTCCTTGTGGGGCATGGTGGCGTTGAACCCGGCATAGCCGGCAAATTTGGCGCATTCCAGCCACTCCCGGCATCTCCCCCGGGGCACCGGCTGGCAGAGGTAGACGTAGTCCAGCCCCAGGGCGGCCAGCATGGTGTTCTGAATCAGCGGGGACTTGGAGTGGAGCACCGGCTCGCCGATGACGCAGAGCTTTTTCGTGCTGTTTTTCACTTCCACCTGCATGTGCGGGGCCTCCTTTTTGGGTTCGGGCCGCAGATCGGGGAGGGCGGCGTTCACCCCCAAAGCGATAAGCAGGCCCACCACCGTCTCAATGATGCGGGCGGCGGCATAGTAGTACCGGGTCACACCGGTGACGCCGGTGATGAGAATGACGCAGGGCAGGATGCACGCCATGCCACAGGCGGTGGGCCGCTTGAGCAGCAGGCAGATCCACACCCCCGCCACGCACACCGCCCCCAGGGCGGGTATGCGTACCCAGGGATCGTCCAGGGCGGCGCCCAGCAGCAGGGTGGAGGTACCCAGGGCTCCGCCCACCGCCACGCCGATGAGGCGGGAGAGGCCCTGCTGGATGGTCTGGCCCAGGGTGGACTGGGTGCAGATGATGCAGGCGATGCAGGCATAGAGGGGGCCGAGCTGGCCCCACACGCCCCCCAGCGCCTCGTTATAGATGAGGCCGAAGGGCACGAAAATGGTATAGGACAGCATGACCGCCACGGCGGTCTTGACCACCCGCATACCGATGCGCGGCAGGGGCACGCTTTTCATCTTCTCCCCCTCCTCGATCCGCCGCAGCGGGTCAAAAAGTCCAGCAGCAGGCGGTTGAACGCCTCGGGCGCGTCCAGATTGACCACATGGGCCGCGCCGGGGAGCACCGCCGTCTCCGTCTCCGGCCAGGCCCGCTTCCAGTCCTCCATGTGCCGGGCGATGGTGCCGGTCCTGTCCCGCTCGCCCCGGCACACCAGCAGGGGCGCGTCGAAGGAGAAGTGTTTCTCGGGGTGGAGGCATTGAGCGATTCCCCGCCAGCCCCGGAGAAACTCCCGCCGGGTGAGCTGGTCGAACATGCGGCGTACCGCCGCCCGCCCCTCCTCTGTAGAAGAGCAGGCCATGGCCATGGCGCTTTTGAGACACCTCCACGGCCACACCCCCAGCAAGGGGGTGGAGGCCCGCAGGCCCGCCCGCTCCCAGCCGCTATAGCAGTCCAACAGAATAGGGGTAGCTCCGGCCACCAGGTATCCGGCGCAGCCGCCGAACTGCCAGGCGTACTCCTGGACGACATAGCCGCCCATGGACAGCCCCACCAGCACCGGGGCGCGGCAGCGCTCCTTTACCAGCACGGCCCGGAGATCCTCGGCGGCCTGAGGGATGGAGAAGTCGGCGCAGGGCCGGGAGTCCCCGTGGCCCCGTATGTCGAGATTGAGCACCGTCCACCCCTCCAGGGCAGCGAGCTGGGGCGCCCACATGGTGCGGTCCAGCCCGTAGCCGTGGAGGAGCACCACCTCCGGCCCCTCCCCCTGCCGGCAGTCGTAGGCGATCCGGCAGCCGTCAGAGCGGACGACTCTTGTCTCCCAGTCAGCCATGGGAGTTCTCTCTGCTTTCCTTCTCGTTCCAGAGAAAGTAGGACATGGCCGCCTCGTAGCCGTACAGGCCCAGGCCGCAGATCTGGCCCACGCAGGCGGGTGCGGTGACGCTCCTGTGCCGGAACTCCTCCCGCTGGTGGACGTTGGATATGTGCACCTCAATGCAGGGCACATCCACCGCCTTGAGGGCGTCCAGGATGGCGTAGGAGTAGTGGGTGTACGCCCCGGGGTTCAGCACGATGGCGTCGTACACGCCGTCGGCGGCGTGGATGGCGTCGAGAATGGCCCCCTCGTGGTTGGACTGGAAGCACTCCGCCGTGGAGGCGTGGGCGGCGGCGAACTCCTTCAGCCGCCGGCACAGGCTCTCATAGCTGTTCTCCCCGTAGATGCCCGGCTCCCGCTTCCCCAGCAGGTTCAGGTTGGGGCCGTTGATAATCAGAAACTTCACGCCTGACACTCCCTTTCATAAAGGGTCGCGATGCGCCCGGCCGCCTCGGCGGCCTGGGCGTGGCCCTCGATGATGTAGTCCGCCCACCGGCGGTAGATGGGCTCCCGCTGGCGAAACCGCTCCAGAAACGCCTCTTTTCCCCCCTGGCCCAGAGGGCGGCGCGCCATGGACACTGTGTCGTAGATCACGGCCGGCTCCCGGCTGAGCCAGAAGACCACGCCGCTGGCTTTGAGGGCGGCAATGGCCTCCGCCCGGGTGGGCAGGCCGCCGCCGCAGGCGATGACCAGCCCTCCCTCCCGGGCCAGCGCCCGGCTCACGTCCAGCTCACGGGCCCGGAAGCCCTCCTCCCCCTCCGACGCGAAAATCTCCGGGATGGTGCGGCCGGACGCCCGCTCGATGCGCTCGTCGGTGTCCGCGAAGGCCAGGCCCAGCCTCTCCGCCGCCAGCCGCCCCACCGTGGACTTGCCGCAGCCCATCATGCCGATGAGGATGAGATTGTTCACGGCTCATACCCCCGGAAGTTCCCCAGGATGCGGAACTCGGCGGCCAGTTGCCCCAGCTCGTGGAGCACGCCGTCCATCTCCGGGGCGGCGAGATCGCCGGTAAAGTCCAGGAAGAACAGGTATTCCCAGCCCCGGCCGGGGATGGGCCGGGACTCGATTTTCAGCAGGTTGAGCCCCTGGACGGCGAACACGGTGAGGATCTCGTGGAGGGAACCGCTCTGGTGGGGCAGGCGGAACACGGCGCTGATCTTGTTGCGGCCGGGCCGCAGCTCCAGCACCGGGGACACCACCACGAACCGGGTGTGGTTCATGGCATTATAGTTGACCCCCTCGGCCAGAATATGCAGCCCGTAGATCTGAGCGGCCCGGCGGGAGCAGATGGCGGCGGCGGTGCGGTCGCCGCTTTCGGCCACCTGCTTGGCCGAGCCGGCGGTGTCCAGGGTGGGCACCCGCCGCCAGCCCCGGTGGGCGTCCAGATACCTCTCGCACTGCATCAGCCCCTGCTCGTGGGAGTAGACCGTGTGGATGTCCTCCAGCGCCACGCCGGGCAGGGCCATCAGGCAGTGCTCCACCTTCACCTGGCACTCCCCCACCACGTAGTAGTTGTACTGGGCCAGCAGATCGTAGACCTGCCGGATGGAGCCGGTGGAGGAGTTCTCCACCGGAAGCACCGCATAGTCGGCCTCCCCCCGCTCCAGGGCGGCGAACACGTCGGGGAACCAGGCCAGCCCCCGGCTGGACACCTCCGGGCCGAAGAAGCCCACGGCGGCCTCCTCGCTGTAGCACCCCGGCTCCCCCTGGTAGACCACCCGGGGGGCGGCCACCGGCTCCCGCCGGGCGGCCAGGGCCGCCGCATAGGCCGCATAGCCCGGCTCCTCCGCCCCCTCCCGCACCAGCTTGCGCTGCTGGCGGCGGGAGATGGCCATGATCCCCTCGTAGAGGGCCGCCACGTCCGCCTTGCGGGCCGGATCGTCGGTGAGGGCCGTCTTGGCGGCGATCACCTGCTTCTCCCGCCCGGCGTCCAGCACCGGGATACCCGCCCGCTGCTTGTACTCCCCCACCTTGCCGGTGACCGCCATCCGCTCCAGAAAGAGCTGCACCAGCTCCCCGTCGATGCGGTCGATCTCTTGGCGGTATTGCTCCAATTCGGTCATGTTCCCTCTCTCCTTTGTCTCCTCGAGGCGGCGGCCGGGCGCTTCCTTTCGGGCGGGTGTGGGCCCCCGCCCCTACATTTAAACCTGGCCGCACGCT
>ENA-OVFS01002078-OVFS01002078.1-human-gut-metagenome-genome-assembly--contig:-NODE-2078-length-10079-cov-10.369413_pt1 | contig 10079 bp, 6 predicted proteins | sample MGYA00237763_ERZ505405 | MGnify/ENA primary metagenome ERZ505405 (study PRJEB26158, sample SAMN06016401) | human gut metagenome | biome: human gut; feature: ankylosing spondylitis patient; material... | reverse complement strand
TAAAACGATAACATGCCGAATGGAAACCTTGTTGGGGCGCTACGCCCCTAAATTCTCATTTATTTATCTACTTATTTTTGACTCGCTACACTATTTCCGTTTTATCAATCATTTTGATTCGCTCGATGAGCTCATTTCCAAGAGCCGTTTTATCTTCAATATGTTTCAACACCGCAGTCACAAATGTATTGCTTTCGAAATCACCGCGTACTTGCTCAAAGTCCTGCTTCATTTCGTCATGAGAGCCATCAGCACCGAATCCGGTCATGGAAGATAACGAGAATTCTTTCTTAGCATCCTCATATACCATCTTGTCCAATCCGACAACAGCTTGCTGCCAGGCTTTCACGATACCGATGATGTCTTGCGCTGTTATCGTTTCCGGATCTAGGCCATAAAATTCCTGAATCTTATGATAAGCCCATGTCCATTCATAAGTATAATAATTCTCGTGCATTTCCGCGAAGCTTGCATTGATGGACTTTAAACGATTGACTGCTCCTTTCTCAATACCATCCAGTAATCGGTCGATCTCACTCTTGGGAGCAATCAACCCGGAAACATCTACCCATTCGCCGATACCAATTTCCGTATCGGGTTTCAGGCGTTGGCGGATTTCTTCATTGCTCTGGAAGTTAATGCCTTCCAGTCGTTTTATAATGGAGTTCCCTAAGAACTTGTGGATAGCAATTTCATAAAAACGGATTCCATTGTTCAAAGAAGAATTCTTGATTTTAGCACTCTGGTAAGAGTAGATTTCTGAAGTTTCACCGGACACACGTTTCAATTCTTTCAAAATGGAACGCCCTTTGAACATCTTCTGAATGGTATAAGGACTCAACAGGTTATAGTTGATATAATCCAGCCTGTTCGGGTCTTTACGATTATCACGTTTCGGCCATTTTTGTGCGTCACGGATAGTACCTACACTTCTTAAGTTGACTCCCGGAACCAGATAAGTCGTATTCCGCTGCTCTATCAGGTAAGAGAAAGGAAGATTAGAAGTATCGGCATGATTGACATGACGTCCCATTACCAAAGAGAAAGCTCCGACACGTGCCGGCCACAAGATATAGGAATCAGAAGTGGTCTTCGCTCCCCTTTCCATCGTTCCTTGATGGATAGGCCCCAACTTATACATGTGGTTGCTCTGATTGGATCCCGAACCTGCATTCATAAACGAGAACATCCCGGCAATCAGCAAAGTAGATTTATGATGTGTCACGGTGAAAGGACCTGCGAAAATAGCACATGCCTCACCGTTCTCTCCTTGGCAATTACTAAAAAACAAAGAATCGGAAGCGGAATAATTATGTCCCAATTTACAGGACTGCCCGACGAAACAACGGGTCAGCATTGTGCCGTCATCCACTTTTGAACCGGAAGAGATTATGAAGTCGTCACAAATTACCCCGTGGCCGATATGTACAGGCGCTGTCACATTACTATTGACGCTTCCATTGGATAAACGACAAGTTCCACAGATATGGCAGTAATCACCAATCCGGACATTCTTGATTGAACCTGTATTGAGAATCATGACATGATTGCCAATACTGCCGACGGCAGAAGCATGTTTATTGGAATAATAATCCGCAATAGATTTCATACGGTTAATCAGTTCGGGACGATGGCGATACAACGCAAGTATATACGCCTGATGAGCAGACAGTTTATCGTTCATCAACACTTCACGACCTCCTGTTTCATTCAAGACAGCCACTTCTACCCCATTACCGAAAGTGCTTAATCCATCCACCAAAATAATATCTACATTCTCAATGAAGGTATCACTACCGATCTCATAGTTAGCAATGTAGTTCTGGATATTCTCAATACAACAGTTATCGCCCACTGATACATTATGCAACGTCACATGACGCAATCCCGAATGTTTCTTGATTCCCCCCGGCAATGTAAATTCTGATTCGAATACCCCCAGTTTTACTTCACCCGAGAAACGGGTGTGATGAACGTACTCACAATTAAAGCCCTCTGCCACTGATACATTTCCCCAATCATCGGCCAGACACGACTGGCTCTTCAACTGAAGTACCTCATCTTCAGTCAATCTACGATAGTCTTTCATATACTAAATGATTTATGAGTTATGATTTATGAATTATGATTTATGAACTGTGATGTTGTCCGTCATAATCGCACAGCCAACTCATAATTCAGAAATCAGAAATCATAAATCCCTCCCGTTTATTCTTCCTCTTCTTCGTAGGTCTGATAAAGAAAATCGTTATAGGGATATTTCTGAACGTGTAATTCTTTCACTCGCTGATAAACTACATTTTTCAGTTCGTCTATATTGATTCGTTCGCGGGCGGAAATAAAGAGACAGTTGTCCTCCATCTTTGCCATCCACGTCTTCATCAGTTCTTCGAGTGTTAAGTTTTCCTTTGTTCGGGGGGTAAGGTCGTCCGGCGCTTTCTCCACGTAGGTGTAAGCGTCTATTTTATTAAATACAAGTATCATAGGTTTGCCACTGCCGCCAATCTCTGCCAGTGTCTTGTTCACCACCTCAATCTGTTCCTCAAATCCGGGGTGGGAAATATCGACTACGTGTACAAGCAAATCTGCTTCACGCACTTCATCCAGGGTAGATTTAAAAGATTCTACCAAGTCGGTAGGCAACTTGCGAATAAATCCTACCGTATCCGACAACAAGAACGGTAGATTATCGATAATCACTTTGCGTACAGTGGTGTCTAAAGTCGCGAACAGCTTGTTTTCTGCAAACACTTCGCTCTTGGAGAGAAGATTCATCATGGTTGATTTTCCCACGTTGGTATAACCAACCAGTGCAACACGTATCATGCGTCCGCGATTCTTTCGTTGGGTAGCTTTCTGCTTGTCAATCTCCGCCAGACGTTCTTTCAATAATGACATACGGTTCAGGATGATACGGCGGTCCATCTCGAGCTGTGTTTCACCCGGACCACGAAGTCCCACGGAACCTTTACCGCCACCGGCACCGGAACCTCCTCCCTGGCGTTCCAAGTGAGTCCAAAGTCGCTGCAAACGCGGCAACATATATTTATATTGTGCCAGCTCTACCTGCGTCTTCGCATTGGCTGTCTGTGCACGCATGGCAAATATATCAAGGATCAGTGAAGTACGGTCCAGTATCTTCACTTTCAGTTCGGCTTCAATATTACGAATCTGTTTCGCAGAAAGCTCATCATCAAAGATGACCATTCCTACTTCACGTTCTTCTTCCTCTTCGTTACGAATATATTGTCTGATTTCTTCCAACTTTCCTTTTCCGACATAAGTCACTGAATGAGCTGTCGGCAACTTCTGCGTAAATCGTTTCACTACTTCCGCCCCAGCCGTCTCGGCAAGGAAAGCCAGTTCATCCAGATACTCGTTCGTCTTACGCTCATCCTGCGTTTGTGTGATGAGTCCGACAAGCACTGCTGTCTCTACTTTGGCTTCGGATATTACAAATTCTTTCATTCTTTACTTCTATTATATATAATAATGTGGGCGCAAATATAACAAAAAAAAAGAGGACAATGTTTTATTGTCCTCTTTTTCGTATCATTTATCACCTTAGAATCTATAAATCAAACCACATCTTTTCCCAAATTTTAGGAGATTCTTTGGGTGCATTAGGATTAGCAGTCATTTCCTCAGGACTATATTCCCATCTACGAATAAGTTCCCGAGAAGTAGCTTCTGTTGGCACAGTAAGTACAGGTACCTCGTTACCATTGGATCCTGATCTTCTCCACTGTACAAATTCTTCCAACGGTCTGTCCATCAAATCAATCCATTGCTGAATATGAATCTCATATAAAGCTCTATCAGGTTCCAATGTGTTTAAATCATCCAAAGCATCAATAAATTCAGTTGTCTTTACCGGATCTGCTTCATAATAATCACAAGCTGTTTGAATAGCTTTCTTATATAATTCATTAGCTTTCACCAAATTAGAAGTTACTCCCAACCCACGTACATACGCTTCCGCTTCAAAAAACAACTGTTCCTGATAAGAATAAATTAATTCAGGTGCCTCTTTTCTAAAAAGATACTTACTTATAACGGAAGATAATAAATCCGCATTTTCATCATCAGTTTCTTCTGCTGCCTGCCGAGTATCCAAGCCTCGATACACCCCGTCAGCTCCCGGTTCAAAATATCTGGAAATACGAGAATCATTGCGTTCCTGCATAGGCTTCAATACATTATTATTTGCAAAAAACATAATATTGATGCCATTTGTATACTTCTCCAATATTTTATATTTAGGATTTTCATTACCGGCAGTCTGTAAATATGGGAACTGCAGATTATCATCAGCCGAACTAATCATACCACCGTCACTTATCAACTTTCCAATCTGTTCTGCTTTCGTCGGATCTTTATCCACCATTGTCATTAAAGTTCTGAATTTTAAAGATTTGGCCAACCGAATCCACTTTTGCATATCACCTTTATAAAAAATATCGTAATCAGTAATGGCCAAAGGATCATCCAAGTTGATCTCATTCAACGCTTCATCCAACAAGCTTACTACACCATTCAAAACTACTTCCTGAGAATCAAATTTTGGATATTTAACTCCTTCTATCCAAGCCTCCGTAAATGGAATATCTCCCCATATCATTGTTGTCTCATAAATATGTTGAGCTAGAATAATTTTACATTGAGCAATTCCATTATGATTGACAGGAGTAGCTTCTTGAGCATTTTTGATAGCTAACTGCAAATTATTACCTCCAACAGAATAGTAATGCTTCCATGTATTACCAAGGCTATATGGATCTATGACATAATAACCTTCCGCCCAGCCCCCATAATCATCGCCGCCGTCTGCCTGACACTGGATACTTTGAGAAAGAGGAATGTAAGCATCTCCTCCGGTACGACTACCAGCCCAATTCACTACTGCATAATTGAATAAATACCCGGGATCCACCTTTTCCGCAGAATTTGGATTATGATTAACATCCAACCAATCACTACATGAGCTCAAAATAGCACATGTAAATATGATTGCTATAGTATATATTGATCTTTTATTTTTCATATTATTTCTCTTTGATAATTATTATAATGTCAATCTAATATTAAATCCGAAACTTCTTGTTGTCGGGATACTATTGAACTCAACTCCCCCACCGATCTGTGCAGGTCCAAAAAAGTTAGCTTCCGGATCAATGTGAGGCACATGATCTTTTATAATCCAAAGATTACGAGCCTCAAAGCCTAAATCAAGAGATTTGACAAAGAAACTTCTAAACCATTTTCTAGGAAAACTATAAGAAAAGTTCAACTCACGTAATTTAACATATGAAGCATCGAAAATATTACCCTCATTATTACTTGATTTTGCCACATGCCCCCAATAATCTTGCATACTTTTAACCGGCACATCATTAGCTCTGTAAGTTCCATCAGATTGTAAGATGACTCCCGGTTCAATAAACGACGCATCTTCTCGATGGGCAGCAGTTTCAGCAGCAAGTCCGGTAGTACGTAAAGTACCCACTGTTTCAGAGTAAAGAGAACCACCTTGACGAATATCTATCAGGAAACTCAATGTGAAACCTTTGTAAGAGAACGTATTATTAATACCCATTGTAAAGTCCGGGTAAACATCTCCCAAACGCACATTGTTTACAATTTCACGGAGTCCTGTCTTTTCGTTAATAACATAATTGCCCGAATCATCACGTTTCCAACCTGTACCATACAGACCAAACGAACCACCAACTTCCGCTTTTATCTGCAATCCACTCAATCCACTAGTCAACGAGTACTCATCCAACCCTTCTGCCAGCTCATCAACTTTCTGGGTGTTTTTTGCAAAAGTAGCCTCCAAGTCCCATTTAAAATCCTTAGTCTGTACAGGGGTAACTCCTAATGCTACTTCAATCCCTTTATTAGATACTTTTCCCGCATTAATATTATTGGCAAAATACCCCGTGGACAAAGGAACATCAATGCTTACGATTTGATTTTTAGTTACACTTTTATAATAAGTCAAGTCTAAACGAATACGATTTTGGAAAAAGCGTAAATCAGTACCTACCTCAAACGATGCCTGATTTTGTGGTTTAAGATTCTCATTCGGCAATACACGAGGGCCTGTAAATCCTACTAATCCATTATGGGGAAAAACATTCGTTAAATTATACTGCAAAAAATAAGAATTAACCGGAGTATATTGAAACGCCAACTGGTATGGTTGTTCATCACTACCGACATTAGCATAACTCATACGCAATTTTCCATAACTCAAAACATCCTTATTCTTCATCAATTCTGTAAAAATAAAACTACCACTAATTGACGGATAAAAATAAGAACGGTTATTTACAGGTAATGTAGATGACCAGTCATTTCTTCCTGTCACATCCAAGAATACCATATTCTTATAACTGAAGCTTATATCTCCATAAAGACCAACCAGCCGTTTCTTAGAGGTATAATTTACCGGACTCGTTGTCTTAGCATTAGTATATGCATACAATTCATCTACAACCAGATTTTGCGCCAACACATTATTATTTCTCCAGTCTTCCTGATATATATTGTGTCCCAACATTACTTTTACTCCATAATCTTCCGCAAATGTTTTCTCATACGATATCATCAAATCATTATTCAAAATACGCTTATAGAGATCCCATGTCTGGAACTGTCCTTCAAGATTACCAATTGTCCCTTTCGAATATACTTTACGTCTGGTTTCTGTATAAAAGTCAGTTCCTGCATTATTCGAGATTGTCAGTCCTTCTATCGGTTTATAAGTCAAAACAATATTGCCGATAAGACGATCCAACTGATTAGTAAATTTATTCTTGTTGATTATCCAATACGGATTGTTACTCTTTCCTTCCGGATCCAGTGATATTTGCTTACCGTATTCGTCAATCCAATTGTTTTTCACATCGTTGATATTTACCGTACGCGGCATTCCGTTTATCAAAGGAATGAGCAAGTTATTATCATTAGATCCCTGAGCAGGCCGTCCTTCCGAATCAGAGCGGATGTACTGTGCTGAAACTCGCCCTGTGAAGTTCTTGGTGAAATTCATACCACCATTAACGGCAAAAGCATATTTATTATAATCGGATCCGGGCACCACCCCTGTCTGATTAGTAGTAGAGACACTGATTCTAAAATCAGAACGTTCTGTACCACCAGCAATTGCGACATTATTTATATAACTCATACCTGTCTCATAGAAATCTTTTACATTGTCAGGATATGCTTGCAAAGTAACCTGTTCTCCTTTAAAATCTGCAAATGTCTGATCTTGCACAGAAGATATCTTAGGCCCCCAACCATTCAACATTTTTACATTATATTTGCCATAACTTCCTTGTGCGTAATCATTTTGAAAATCTGGCAGTTTCAAAACATTCTCAAAACGTGTGGAAGAATTAACTGTAACAGATACCTGCGAATTGCGACTACCTTTTTTGGTAGTTATTACGATAGCACCATCTTTCGCACGCGCACCATACAATGCAGTTGCCGCAGCCCCTTTTAAAACATTAATAGACTCGATATCATCCGAGCTAATATCTCCTGCACGGTTTCCAACATCAACAATGCCATTAGTTCTGTCCGGATTGAACGCCCCATTGTCAATAGGCAAACCATCAACAATAAAAAGTGGAGACGACACGCTACCAATAGAAGAAGCACCACGAATCTGAATACTAGAACTTCCCCCTGCAGTACCTGACGACTGTCCAATCTGTACACCTGCGATCTTACCTGATAAGGAGTTTAAAACATTACTTTCACGTGCCTTGGTTATTTCATCACCTTTAACACTTGTCACTGAATATCCCAAAGACTTTTCAGAACGTTTAATCCCCATCGCAGTCACCACAACCTCATCAAGTTTCTGAGAATCAGATTTTAGCACAACTTTCAGATTCGGTTTTATAACCACTTCCTGCGTCTGCATACCAATATACGAAATCTGCAAAGTCTTTGCAGAACTTGGTACATTCGACAAATTAAAATTACCATCTACATCTGTGATTGTACCTTGAGTGGTACCTTTTACCAACACAGAAGCGCCAACAACTGGCTGCCCGTCTTCTTCAGAAATCACAACGCCTGTGACCTTTTGAGTCTGGGCAGTTACTAGGCCTATGCCCACAAAAAGGCATGCCAATAACAGCATTAATTTTCTTTTCATAAATTCTCTCTTAAAGTTTAACTTTACATTATTTGTATCTTTACTCTAACAATTTGCAAATATATTAATAAAACTGAAACTAACAATTATATTAATAAAAAAAGGTTGCAAATATAACATTTTGTTATTTTATGTGCTGTATTTATGCCGATAAGCATGTTTTTTCTTATTAAAAGCGCTGATTGCTAAAATAGCTAGTAACACTTTGCATGAGCAAAATGCATCTTTTAATATTTCTTTTACTCGTTTTTAGTCATAAAACACCTTTAAAAGCTATTCTTTTTGCTTTTTTCGTGGAAAAGCGAATAAAAAAGTGGCATTTAATTTAAAGTTTTGTGAATACTCGGTTATTTGGAGATTTGTTTTTTTTAGAGATATTAATGCTTATTCGCCTCTGATATAGCACAGAATTACGTCTAATTTGTTCTATTATTAATTAAAAAATGAAAGTATGGAAAAGATCAGTTACAACCTTGTGTTTAACAGAAAGAAGAGATTGAATAAAAAAGGAATGGCGTTAGTACAGGTAGAGGCCTATCTGAACAGAAAAAAAATGTATTTCTCCACCAAAATATATCTCAAACCCGATCAGTGGGATGCTAAACGAAAGATGGTGAAGAATCATCCTAACGCCAATGTTTTGAATCGTATGTTGTATGAGAATATAGCAGCTATTGAGCATACTGAACTTGGATTATGGCAACAAGGAAAGCCAATATCGCTAGATTTATTAAAGAATTCGATTGATAAGCCTCTAAGTAACGGGAGCTCATTCTTAACTTTCTTCAAAGAAGAAGTAGCTAATTCTCTTTTGAAAGAGAGCACCAGACAAAATCATCTTTCCACCCTTGAATTACTTCAGGAATTTAAGAAAGAGATATTATTCACCGATTTGACATTTGAATTTGTGTCCTCATTTGATAATCACTTGCAGTCTAAAGGCTATCACCTTAATACCATTGCCAAGCACATGAAGCATCTAAAACGATATATTAACGTTGCTATAAATAAGGAATATATGGATATACAAAAATATGCTTTTAGAAAGTATAAAATTAAAAGTATAGAGGGAAGTCATACGCACCTGGCTCCGGAAGAGTTATATCGCTTTGAAAATTTACAGCTAACAGGAAGATATACGAGGCTACAAAAAACAAAAGATGCTTTTTTATTTTGTTGCTACGCAGGGTTACGATATTCTGATTTCACCAGTCTGACCTCCGCAAATATTGTTGAATTCCATCAGGAAACCTGGATTATATACAAGTCTGTTAAAACTGGTATTGAGGTACGTCTTCCTTTATATTTATTATTTGAAGGCAAAGGAATCGAGATATTGCAACGCTATAAAGATGATCTTGACAGCTTCTTTAAGTTAAAAGACAATTCTAATATCAACAAAGAATTGAATTTATTAGCAGGCTTGGCGAAAATAGATAAACGTGTGTCATTCCACACCGCCCGGCATACAAATGCCACCTTATTATTATATAGTGGTGCCAATATTACTACGGTACAAAAGCTATTAGGACACAAAAGTGTGAAGACTACACAGGTATATGCAAATATAATGGATATAACAGTGGTACGTGATCTTGAGAAAACGGCCTCATCAAAAAATAATAATAGGTACAAAAGCTAGATGAAAGTGTTCTGTTTTTAAGATTTAGTTTTAGAAATGGAGGGTCTAATTTTCTCTAATAGAAAGAAAAGTGTATAATTAAATGAAAGAATATGCAATATCAGTTTCAAAAACGCATATACATAACCTAAATACATATCGTTATTACGAATATTATCACTCGTCCCATTTAAAGGAATAAAGTGTTCCTTTAAAAGGAACGGGTCATTGGTCGTAGAGAAGCCCTTGCTTTCTTTAAAAGGAAAGGATTAAAAGTTA
>ENA-OVFS01002073-OVFS01002073.1-human-gut-metagenome-genome-assembly--contig:-NODE-2073-length-10096-cov-3.002390_pt1 | contig 10096 bp, 8 predicted proteins | sample MGYA00237763_ERZ505405 | MGnify/ENA primary metagenome ERZ505405 (study PRJEB26158, sample SAMN06016401) | human gut metagenome | biome: human gut; feature: ankylosing spondylitis patient; material... | reverse complement strand
GCAATGCGTCTTCAGTGGGAAAAGAAGTCTGCGGAATTCACACGGAAGAGCTTTTTGAGGATTATGAGGATGGTGTTTCACTGGAACAGATTGCAAAAACAGTGGAAAGTGAAATACGTAAATTAAAAACAGCTGGATTTTTTGAGAAAACCAAAAATCTGAATAACTACGAAAAGGTGAAAAATGATCTTTTTATCCGGGCACTTAATGTAGAACGCCATGAACGGGAACTGTCGAAGGCAGTATACCGTGTAGTGGGCGATATTGCACTTGTGCTATACATGCAGGTGGGAAATTTGGATGGCCGGATCAGCAGCATGAAAATACGCACGGATAACATAAAAGAATGGGGAAAGGATGAAAAGACAGTTTTTGACGCAGCTCTTCTAAACACGTATTTTATTTCGCCGCCCAGAATTTTTTATTGGGAAAAACTGGTCTACAATCCAGATTATGATGGAGAATGCTTCATGGATCTGAACCATGAATTCTATCTGACAAGGGACAGCATCGGAAGCTGTCTGAGCACTGCCAGAAGGACAAACGGAGCCGTTGCAATATTCTTGCCAGGCGTGGCCAAAAGGCTTGCAGATCTGATGGATGCAGATTTCTATATGGTTTTTACGAGCATTCATGAGGTGATGATCCACAACGCTGATCATTCCTATCCGGAGGATCTTGAAAATGTTTTGAGAGAAACTTTGCGGGAGGCAACTCCGGAAGAAGATTTTCTCACGGACAAAATATACAGATATTGTAGAGAGACCGGAGATTTTCTGATGTATAAAGGCACCGTATTTATTGATTTAAACAAGTTGAAATCTGACAGTGAAGAGAACGGATAAACAGATAGAAACAAGTGTAGTTACGTCATTTTCGGACTTTTTGTACAATGGGTGTTTTCGGCAGAAATTTTGATTGCAAAAAAGAACTGCAGTCAGATTGTAAACCAATCTGCTGCAGTTTCTAAAAACCAAATTATGAATTTCTATCCGAGAATTGCGGAATCGTTGGAGAACTCTTCTCCGCTGGCTTCCTCAAATTTATCAAGAAGCTGTTTTACGGTAAGCTTTTTCTTTTCTTCTCCTTGGATATCAAGAATGATTTTTCCGTTCATCATCATGATCAGGCGGTTTCCGTGTGTAATAGCGTCCTGCATGTTATGAGTGATCATCATTGTTGTCAGATGATCGCGGTTTACGATCATCTCAGTGATCTCAAGGACCTTGGCTGCTGTTTTCGGGTCAAGGGCTGCGGTATGCTCATCGAGGAGCAGAAGCTTTGGTTTCTGGAGGGTTGCCATCAGCAGAGTAAGTGCCTGGCGCTGTCCACCGGAGAGAAGTCCGACTTTGGAAGTAAGGCGATCTTCCAGTCCAAGGCCAAGAATCTTCAGAAGTTCTTTATATTCTTCGCGTTCTTTCTTTGTGATTCCGGGTTTAAGAAAACGTGTTTTTCCGCGGCGTTTTGCAAGGGCAAGGTTTTCTTCAATTCCCATTGTGGCAGCTGTTCCTGTCATAGGATCCTGGAATACGCGTCCCAGGTAAGCTGCTCTTTTGTGCTCGGATAATTTGGTAACGTCGATTCCGTCAATAATGATCTGGCCTTCATCGACCATCCAGGTACCTGCAACAGCGTTCAGCATCGTGGATTTACCGGCACCATTACCGCCGATAACAGTGACGAAATCTCCCTCGTTCAGTGTAAGGTTCAGACCATTCAGAGCCACTTTCTCATTAATGGTTCCAGGATTAAAGGTTTTATATATATTCTTAAGTTCTAGCATTATTTGTTACCTCCACGTTTTACTGGTTTAGAAAAATACTTTGCTTTCCAGTATGGAACAGCAAGGAAGACTGCAACTACAAGTGCGGACAGCATCTTCAGAAGGTCTGTATCAATACCCATCCAGATAACTGTCTGGAGTACCAGATAGTAGAGGATAGAACCAAAAGCAACGCTGAGAAGACGAAGCGCAAAGTTATGGAAGATCTTTCCAAAGATTGCTTCACCGATGATAACTGCAGCAAGACCGATAACGATAGCACCACGTCCCATGTTGACATCAGCAAATCCCTGATACTGTGCAAGGAGAGCACTGGAAAGCGCAACCAGTCCGTTGGAGATCATAAGACCAAGAACTTTACATACATCCGTATTGATTCCCTGTGCACGGGACATATTCGGATTACATCCGGTAGCGCGGAGGGAGCATCCAAGTTCTGTACCGAAGAACCAGTAAAGGATTGCAATCAGAACAACGATAAAGATTGCAACGATGAAAATTGTATTCTGATAAAATGGAACATTTTTTACATTACGGAGGGAAACAAGCAGATCAAATTTGTTTCCGTTTACTGCCTGGTTTGCTTTTCCCATGATCTTAAGGTTGGCAGAGTAAAGACCAAGCTGAGTCAGGATTCCAGCGAGGATCGCAGGGATTCCCATGAATGTGTGGAAGATACCTGTAGCGAGACCGGCAAGCATTCCGGCTCCGGTAGCAGCAAGCATAGAAACCCACACACTGTGACCGCTCATCAGCATCATAACGCAGACAGCACCGCCAGTACACATGGTGCCGTCAACAGTAAGGTCGGCTACATCGAGGATACGGAAGGTGAGATAAACACCAATTGCCATGATTCCCCAGATCAGACCCTGCGCAGCAGCGCCTGGAAGTGCATTGATTAAAGTAAGAATATTCATTTTTCAGTTCCTCCTGATAGCACAGAAAGCGAGAAAGGATAATTCCTTTCCCGCTGCCTGTATATATTTGTAATGTTTGATTATCTTCGAAAATTATTCAGCCTCTTCGGTTGTTTCCTCTTCAGATGTCTCGTCTTTTGCTGCATCATCATCAGAAGCTTCTTCTTCGTCTGCACCGATTGCTACATAATCATCCGGAACTTCAATACCGAGTTCTTCACAGATTTCCGGGTTGTATTCTTTTGTGAACTGTGGAGCATATTCAATTGGCATTTTGGAAATATCTTCACCATCTACAAGAACTTTGAGAGCCATTTTACCGGTAGCAACACCGAGGTCATAGTAGTTGATGGAAAGTGTGGCAACACCGCATCCTTCACAGATACCTTCTTCACCTGCGATTACCGGAACTTTTTCCGGAAGACAGATGTTGTTGATGATCTCTGTATTAGATGCAACAGTATTATCAGTCGGAACATAGATCACATCACTCTCAGTAGCTGCTGTTGTAGCAACAGAAGAGAGGTCGTTGGAGTCTGAGAATGCATAGTAAGTACATGTGTAACCTAATTTCTCAAGAGCTGCTTTTACTGTATCAACCTGATACTGGGAATTGGCTTCTGCTGAACAGTAGATAAGACCAACATTTTTTGCATCCGGGAACAGTTCGTTGAGCATTGCAGCCTGATCTTCAAGCGGAGCAAGGTCTGATGTACCGGAGATGTTTCCGCCAACAGTTCCATCGAAATCATCCAGATCAAGTGCTACACCGTATTCTGTAACAGCTGTACCAAGAATCGGGATATCAGATGTTCCTGCTGATGCTGCCTGAAGTGCAGGTGTAGCGTTTGCAAGAATCAGATCAACGTTTTTAGAAACAAAGTCGGTGATGATTGTAGAACATGTATTGGAATCACCCTGAGCGTTCTGCTCATCGAAAGTTACTTTATCGCCAAGTTCTTCTGTGATCGCATCTTTGAATCCCTGTGTTGCAGCGTCCAGTGCTTCGTGCTGTACGAGCTGGCAGATACCGATGTTGTATGTTTTATCATCTGCTTTATCTGCTGCAAATACGCTGACACCACCCATGCCAACTACCATTGTTGCAGACAGAATGCCTGCTAAAATCTGCTTTTTCATATTTTTAATCCTCCTGATTTTACTGATTCATGTTCGAATCAAATTAACTTTTTAAAGTATAACACTTTAACGTGAAAAAGTCAAGAAAATTATTATTTCCTTATTAATATACAAAAAAATTAGGTTATCAAATAAATAGTACGTTTTTTGCAAATTTATTGACAATTTAAAAAGCGCCATGTATAGTAAAAGTACTTGCAAAGAGGCGTAACTGAGAAAGTTGTGCCTCTTTTGTTCCGCAACAGGAGTAAGAGCACAGAAAATGGAGGAAAGAAGAATGAAAAAAGCATTGGCAATTGGACTTGCAGCAGCTATGGCAGTTACTATGACTGCACCTGTATACGCAAGTGACGACAGCGAAAGTGGCAAGGGTATTGCAAAGGAAGACCTCAAGATTGGTGCAATCTACATCGGTGATGAGAACGAAGGTTACACAGCAGCTCATATGGCTGGTATTGATGAAATGCAGGAGGCACTTGGCCTTGACGATTCACAGGTTATCGAAAAAACTCTGATCGGCGAAGATGAAGGATGCTACGATGCAGCAGCAGACCTTGCAGATCAGGGCTGCCAGATCATCTTTGCAAACAGCTTCGGACATGAGACTTATATCCTTGAAGCAGCAGGAGAATATCCGGATGTGCAGTTCTGTCATGCAACTGGAACTCAGGCAGCATCAAGCGGACTTTCCAATATGCACAACTACTTCACAAACATTTATGAAGCTCGTTATGTGTCCGGTGTAGTAGCTGGCCTTAAACTGAATCAGATGATCGAAGATGGAACGATCACAGAAGACAGCTGCAAGATGGGTTATGTTGGTGCATTCCCGTACGCAGAGGTTATTTCCGGATATACTTCTTTCTACCTTGGCGCAAAGAGTGTATGCCCGTCCGTAACTATGGAAGTAAAATATACAAACAGCTGGGCAAGCTTCGACCTTGAAAAAGAATGTGCAGATGCGCTGATTTCTGATGGATGTGTTCTGATCAGCCAGCACGCAGATACAACAGGTGCTCCGACAGCATGTGAAGCAGCAGGCGTTCCTTGCGTTGGATACAATATTGATATGACATCTGTTGCACCGAATACAGCTCTTACTTCTGCATCTATGGACTGGGGTGTATATTACACATATGCAGTACAGTGCATGCTTGACGGAACAGCAATTGATACTGACTGGTGCAAAGGTTTCTCCGACGGCGCTGACAAGATCACACCTCTCAATGAGAAAGTTGTAGCAGAAGGAACAGACGAAAAAGTAAAAGAAGTGGAAGATGCACTTGCAGACGGATCCCTTCATGTATTCGATACTTCTACATTTACAGTAGATGGCAAAGAACTTACTACTTATAAGAAAGATGGCAGTGATACAGAATATGTTTCTGACGGATATTTCCATGAATCAGAATATGGTTCTGCACCGGCATTCGATGTAGCTATCGATGGAATCACATCTATCACAGAATAAGATCTGAAACAGGCGGAGCTGCTGGGTCAGCAGCTCTGCTTTTTTTTCTTGTTATACGTGCAAAGGAAGTCTTCAGGGCGGAGGTTTCTTTTGCAGATATGACAATATATCAGATAAAAGGAGGGAACGATAGTGGAAGAAACTTATGCACTCGAGCTTAGAGATATTTCCAAGCGATTTGGATCAGTCCAGGCGAATGACCATGTAAATCTTACACTGAGGAAATCAGAGATTCTCGCAATTTTAGGTGAGAATGGAAGCGGTAAAACGACTCTGATGAATATGATCTATGGAATTTATTATCCAGATGAAGGTCATATTTTTGTAAATAGGAAGGAAGTAAAAATCCGTTCGCCAAAAGACTCCTATGAATTAGGAATAGGTATGGTACATCAGCATTTCAAACTGGTAGATGTACTTACGGCAGCAGAAAATATTGTATTGGGCCTGCCTGGTAAGGCCAGACTCAATATGAAAAAAATAACCGAAGATATTCAGAAACTGGTCAATAAATATGGTTTTGATCTGGACCTTTCCAAAAAAATCTACGAAATGTCCGTTTCTGAAAAACAGACAGTTGAAATTGTGAAGATGCTGTATCGTGGAGCAAGGATCCTGATCCTGGATGAGCCGACAGCAGTGTTGACGCCACAGGAAGCCGACAGGCTGTTCGATATTCTTCGAAACATGCGTGACGATGGATGTTCGATCATTATCATTACCCATAAATTGCAGGAGGTTCTTGCTTTGTCTGACCGCGTTGCAATTCTTCGAAAGGGTCAGTATATTGACACGGTAGAGACAGCACAGGCCAATGTGCAGAGTCTTTCAGAAATGATGGTTGGAGCCAAAGTAGATCTGAACATCGAACGTCCGAAACCTGAAAATGTAAAACCGCGTCTGATCATTGATGGAATCAACTGTAAGGACAAAGAAAATGTCAAGACACTGGATGATGTGGATCTGACAGTCAATACAGGGGAGATTCTTGGAATTGCCGGCATTTCAGGAAGTGGACAGAAAGAACTTCTTGAGGCGATTGCAGGACTGCAGAATGTAGAAAGTGGTTCCATACGTCTGTTGGATGATAACGGAGGTGAAATGGAACTTTCCGGAATGGATTCTATTTCCATTAATGAAGCGGGAATCAGCCTTGCTTTTGTTCCGGAGGATCGTATTGGTATGGGACTTGTCGGTGATATGGATATGACAGATAATATGATGATCCGAAGCTATCGTAATGGAAAGGGACCTTTCCTGGATCGTAAAGGACCAAGAGCGCTTGCAGAGAAGATCAAAGATCAGCTGGAAGTTATGACACCAAGTATCTCTGCACCGGTCCGCCAGATGTCAGGTGGTAATGTACAGAAAGTTCTGGTAGGAAGAGAAATCGCACAGAATCCAAAAGTTCTTCTTGTAGCATTCCCGACTCGAGGTGTGGATATCAATACCTCTCATGTTATTTATCAGCTTCTGAATGAGCAGAAGAAAAAAGGCGTAGCAGTTGTCTGCGTAATTGAAGATCTTGATGTAGTACTTGAACTCTGTGACCGCATTGCGGTACTGTGTGGAGGAAAAATCAGCGGAGTGGTTGATGGCAGAACTGCAACCAAAGAAGGAATCGGTCTTCTCATGACGAAACATGAAAAAGGAGGGGTTGTCAATGAATAAAGAACCTTTCTTACAGGTAAGTAAAAGAAGAAACAAAGCCGGATGGCAGGAAAGACTGCTGATTCGATTTATTGCGCTGATCCTTGCACTGATCGTGTGCGGTGCTGTAATCGTCGCACTTGTCAAGATGAATCCGGTAGATGTTTATAAAGCAATCTGGGATGGAGCAATGGGATCGGAACGTCGTATCTGGCAGACAATACGTGATACGATGGTTCTTCTGTGTATTGCAATCGGACTTGCTCCGGCATTCAAAATGAAATTCTGGAATATCGGTGCAGAAGGCCAGATCCTGATTGGTGGAGCCTGCTCCGCAGCGGTGATGATCTATGCAGGTGATAAAATGTCACCGGTGATCTTACTTATTGTTATGTTTATTGCAAGTGCACTTGGCGGCATGATATGGGGTATGATCCCGGCGGTATTCAAAGCATACTGGAATACAAATGAAACACTTTTTACTCTGATGCTGAATTATGTTGCCATGCAGGTGGTTACATATTGTATCGTTTTCTGGGAAAATCCAAAAGGTTCCAATACTGTTGGTATCATTAATCAGGCAACACAGGCAGGCTGGCTGCCGGAACTGTTTGGACAGAAATACGGCTGGAATGTTCTGATCGTTCTGATCCTGACTGTTGGGATGTTCATTTATCTGAAATACTGCAAACAGGGTTATGAGATCGCTGTAGTTGGTGAGAGTGAAAATACTGCAAAATATGCCGGTATCCATGTAAAGAAAGTTATTATCCGTACCATGGCAATCTCTGGTGCAATCTGTGGTATCGCAGGATTTGTTATTGTAAGTGGTGCAAGCCATACAATCTCTACTGCAACAGCAGGAGGACGTGGATTTACAGCAATCATCGTTGCATGGCTTTCCAAATTCAATACTTTTATTATGGTGGCTGTATCTTTTGGTATTGTATTTATGAATCAGGGTGCTGTTCAGATTGCGACTCAGTATGGATTGAATGAAAATGCATCCGATGTTATTCTCGGCATTATTCTGTTTTTCCTGATCGGGGCAGAATTCTTTATCAACTACAGAGTAAAGCGTACAAAAAAATAGGAGGTAGATGCAATGAGTGTACTGACCATCTTTATTCAAAAAGCAATTGTCCAGGGCATCTGTATTCTTTATGGTGCGCTTGGTGAAATTATGACGGAGAAATCCGGAAACCTGAATCTTGGTATTCCGGGAATTATGTATATGGGCGGTATTGCCGGCCTGATGGGAGCTTTTCTTTATGAAAAAGATAACCCGAATCCGAATGCATTTATAGGTGTCCTGATATCGTTTGTATGTGCCTTTGCATGTGCAATGATCGGTGGCCTGATCTACAGTATCCTGACCATTACTCTTCGTGTAAATCAGAACGTAACCGGTCTTGCTCTTACAATCTTTGGTACAGGTTTTGGTAACTTCTTTGGTGGTTCTATTTCCAAACTTGCCGGTGGTGTCGGACAGATTTCTGTAAAAGTAACAGGAAGTGCTTACACAGCCAAAATCCCGGGATTATCTAAGATTCCGGTAATCGGACCGATTTTGTTCAATTATGGATTTATGACATATCTCTGTGTGATCGTAGCGGTGGTTTTGTCTTTCTTCTTATTTAAAACAAGAGCAGGCTTGAATCTTCGTGCAATTGGCGAGAATCCTGGAACAGCAGATGCAGCAGGTATCAATGTTATCAAATATAAATATCTGTCAACCTGTATCGGTGCAGGTCTGGCAGGTCTGGGCGGACTCTATTTCGTAATGGAATATTCAGGAGGAACCTGGACAGACAATGGTTTTGGAGATCGTGGCTGGCTTGCTGTTGCACTGGTAATCTTTGCATTATGGAAACCACTGAATGCAATTTGGGGAGCATTCCTGTTCGGAGCTCTTTATATTCTGTATCTTTATATCCCGGGACTTGGACGAAGCATGCAGGAAGTATTTAAAGCACTGCCTTATGTGGTAACGATTATCGTACTGGTATTCACAAGCTTCCGAAAGAAAAAGGAACACCAGCCGCCTGCTGCGCTGGGACTTCCGTATTTCAGGGAGGAACGATAAAATTAAAAGTTTGCAGTTGATTCCAGAGTAAAATAGTATTATAATATCAGAAGAAAAATTAAGGAGGAAATATACAATGGCTAAAGTATCAAAAGACATGCTGATCGGTCAGCTTCTTCAGATTGATGCAAATATCGCACCGATTCTTATGAGAGCAGGAATGCATTGCCTTGGATGCCCATCTTCCCAGATGGAATCTCTCGAAGAAGCAGCTATGGTTCATGGACTGGATGTTGATGTACTGGTTAACCAGATTAATGATTTTCTTGGAGAATAATCTTCCTGAAAGGTAATCATATGACGGACTATGACAATTGTTGAATTATCATAGACTGACATGTAAAAAGGATGTTCTGAATAAGTTCAGGACATCCTTTTTTGAGAAATCTGTAATTTACTATGGTATAAGAAAAGAGCTTTCAGATGAAAACTGAATGCTCTTTTAATTATGAAAATTATTACAGTTGAATCAGCTGCTGAAGGGCAGAATCGGAAATCAGTTCTCCATGTTCTGTCAGATAAGCTTCTCCTGAAAGAGAGAAAGCCTTTCCCTGTCCATATTCCGTAAGAATATTACATACCCTGTTAAAATCCTCCGGAGAAAGTGATGACTGGTGAAGTACCAGTTTGTAAAGCTCATCGGCCGGATCTTTGTACAGGGTGTTTGTACCGGTAAAATAGCCGTTCAGTCCATGGGCGGCCGCAATCACATCGTCCAGTGTGTCGAACTCATAGAGACGGATAAGATTTACATCAGGAACCTGAGTATCGTCATTTTCCTTTGCTCCGGTATTCTGAGCAGATTTGCCATCTTTTGTCTGAGTACTCTTCATCTTTGCTTCGTAAAGCTTCTGGAAGATATCAATAATATTGTCTGCACCGTCAAGCTGAAGAGTATCTGTCTTATCATTCCCTCTGAATGGAGCAAATTTGGAGAAACGGGTATCCAGTTCTTCAGGGTCCTCTACTTTGGTAATGATCAGGATGATGCTCTCGGTACTCACCGGGATGGCCTCGATCATTAATGGAATATTATCTGCTTCAAA
>ENA-OVFS01002057-OVFS01002057.1-human-gut-metagenome-genome-assembly--contig:-NODE-2057-length-10221-cov-13.204899_pt1 | contig 10221 bp, 6 predicted proteins | sample MGYA00237763_ERZ505405 | MGnify/ENA primary metagenome ERZ505405 (study PRJEB26158, sample SAMN06016401) | human gut metagenome | biome: human gut; feature: ankylosing spondylitis patient; material... | reverse complement strand
GTTCCGATTTGATGGCATAGTTTGTCAGAAGTTCATCTTTCTTTTCAAGCAGTTGTTCGTTGGTCAGATTCAGGTTTTCCAATTCCGAAAGTTGTCCAGCGATGTCCGGAAGCACGAATAATGTCGGGTCTTCAGAGTTACCGGTAATCAGGTCTACACCCTTATCTGTCAGGTCTACGCTATTCAGTTTTTCGTCGATTACGAAGTACAGCGGATCAGTCACTTCATGCATACGCTTGTTGTTCTGTTCCATGTAGATCTCTTCCGTCTTGAGCATACCTGCCTTGATACCCTGTTCACTAAGGAACTTAATCAAAGCCTTGTTTTTCGGCAATGCCTTGTGGCTGCGGTATAAAGCGAGGAATCCTTCTTCCACCTCTTTCTTATCGTTGGATGCGATCAGTTTTTTTGCTTCGGAAAGATATTTGGTAGCCAGTACCTTTTGTGCCTCTACCAGACGTTCCACTAACGGACGGAGTTGCTCGAACAACTGGTCATCGCCTTTGGGTACAGGACCGGAGATAATCAACGGAGTACGTGCGTCGTCAATCAATACCGAGTCGACCTCATCGACGATGGCATAATTGTGCTGACGTTGTACAAGGTCTTTCGGGCTGATAGCCATGTTGTCACGCAGGTAGTCGAAACCGAATTCATTGTTTGTACCAAAAGTGATATCTGCCAGATATGCCTGACGACGTGCGTCGGAGTTCGGCTGATGACGGTCGATACAATCTACGCTCAAACCGTGGAACATATAAAGAGGACCCATCCATTCGGAGTCACGTTTGGCGAGGTAATCATTCACGGTAACCACGTGTACGCCGTTTCCGGTCAATGCGTTGAGGAATACCGGGAGTGTAGCTACCAATGTTTTACCTTCACCGGTTGCCATTTCCGCAATCTTACCTTTATGCAGAACGACACCACCAAAGAGCTGTACATCGTAGTGAACCATGTTCCACAATGTATCGTTACCACCGGCTACCCAGTGATTCTGATAGATGGCCTTGTCGCCTTCGATGCGTACGAAATCTTTTGTAGCAGCCAGTTGACGGTCGAAGTCGGTAGCCGTTACGACGATTTCTTCATTTTCTGTAAAACGTTTGGCAGTAGCCTTTACGATAGAAAAAGCAACAGGCAGTACTTCGTCCAGTGCTTTTTCATATTTTTCCAGAATTTCTTTTTCTGTCTTATCGATTTGTACGAAGACTTCTTCGCGGTCTTCCAGTTCGAGAGTTTCAATGCTTGCCTTCAACTCTTCCACCTTCGCACGTTCAGCAGTAGCCGATTCATGGATATATTTTTTGAGTTCTTCCGTTTTGGCACGGAGGGCGTCGTTGTCTAGTTTTTCAATCTCCGGGTAAGCAGCTTTGATCTTTTCCACCCAGGGCTTGATTTCTTTCATGTCTCGTGTGGATTTGTTTCCGAAAACCGAGCTTAAAAATTCATTAAATCCCATGTTATATTATTTAGTTTATTATTTATTTCAATTTCAACGCGGATTAACGCCGATTTACACAGATTAAAGGAAAGATTAAATTGGATTTTTTTTAATCCGCGTAAATCTGCGTTAATCCGCGTTGGGGAATCTTTATATCAAGAAACCTCCGCAAAGTTACATTAAAATGCTGATTTATTTATGTTTTGCTCCTTGTTTTTGTGAGTAAATTTTTACCGCAGGTCGGTAATAGGAGCAGAAGTACAGGCGTTGGGAGCCCGGATGCGCATAAAATGTGCCAGTGTAGGCGCAATATGGTCGATGGTTACAGGTGTCTGGATAATGGCCGGTTTCACGGAATGTCCCATGAAAATCAGCGGTGAGGGAATATAGGAATGACGTACCACCTTGTTGTCGCCGCCGTTCTCGTTGACGATAGTCCATCCGGGGAGGACGTCGATTACGAGGTCACCCGAACGTTTGCGGTGGTAGCCGTTACGTATTTTGTAGATTTCCGGAGTCCATGAACCCAGCAATAGCCGGTTAGCCGAATAGGCTTCGTTCACTCCGCTGAACTGCATCAGGAATTCTGCTGACTTTTGTTGGATCTCTGCCAGATTCAGTTCTTTCTTTTCCAATAACTTATGATTCAGATAAATCTGCTGGTTATGGTGAGCTTCCACATACTTTCCTTCGCCATACGTAGCCATCAGGTACATATTCAATAGAGCCGCACAACGGTTGAGGTAAAACTCTCCGCCGGGCACTTTGTACAATCCCGAATCAGGCGATTCGCTGTCTATATATCCGGTGGAAGTGACGAAAATAAGTACATTTTGTAGTCCTACTTTCTTATCAAGAACTTCGAGCAGGTCGGCAATGCTGCGGTCAAGACGCACGTAGGTGTCTTGTATTTCCATGGCACATTCCTGTACGGATTTGTGCGCATAGTTTCCAGCATAGTAAGTGAGTGCCAATAAGTCAGTAATGTCATCCATGCCGATGGAGCTTTTGTTCAATGCTTCTTCGGCAAGCGCATTCACTTCATCATTCACAAAAGGGCTGGCGATGAAGCGGCGGTATTTATTACTGCGGTCATCATCGAATTTATATTTGAAGAGCATATCCCGCCAATCTGGCAGGAAAGTGTACATGCCCCGGGGAAATATGGGTTCCCATGTCATACCGGCAATACGGAAATCGATCGCTTGACGGTCGTTATATTGGCTTGCCCACCACGGAAACTCTCCATAATAGGTGGTTCCACTCCATTTTCCGGTGTTGGGATTGAGCCAGAAAGCAGCGTTTCCGGCATGTCCGGCTGCAAAAAGTGCGGCATCGCAATCAGGTGCAATGGCATATACGAGTCCTTTGCCTTGTGTCGCTATTTTCAGCTCGTCGGCAATGGTTGAAGTCAGAAGTTTGGTGGGGGCGACAGTCTGGTCGGTGTAATACCCCATAAATGCCGTGTCGTCTGTGCTGTTGACGGGGCGAAGGGTAGAGGCATCCATCCAGCGTTGAGAAATAATTCCGTTCATGGAAGGCGTCGTACCGCTATAAATAGCCGCTATGGCAGAAGCGCGGTCTATACCGCAGAAGGTATATTCGGCATTATGGAACACTCTTCCCTCTTTCCAAAGACGTTTGAAGCCTTTCTCACCGTAGAGTGACGAAAAAGCTTCCAGATAGTCCGTACGTAATTGGTCAATCGTCAGCCCTACCACTAATTTAGGGGCGGCAGGTAGTGACTGGGCTTGTAGCCCGGTGAAAGTCAGTACGGTGATGAGGGAAGTTAGTAGTCCTTTCATTATTTCTTTTTAGATGTCACAATCAGATTGCTCGCTGAACGTATCAGCAAAACGAGTGCCAAAGGTACAACAGCAAAGTCAAATCTTTGCGGAATTACCGGAAAAAGCACTATAAAAAGTGTTAAAACCGCCAGATTCAGGGTTAAATACCAACATTTCTTCCCTTTTCGGACACAATATATAATGTATGGCAAGAAAAGAAGTTGCCCCGGATGGAATACCAGTAATAGGAAATTAGAGCTGACTGCCGGGTGTTGGGAGAAGAGTGCGAGAAATGCAAGGACGCATCCCACAATACCTGCTATACCAAAAAGGAAGAGGTCGATTCCCCATAATCCGGTTCTCCGGCGGATTCCATAGATTGTGGCGGCGGTTGTCAATATAAATAAGAGTAAGGTGCATTGAAGCGGAGTAGGCATCCAGCCGCTTTCATCCGGTTCGGGAGTGGCATCGACTACCAGCTCGTTGGCCGTTATGAGTGGGCGCTGGATAGAATCGCCTTTAATTTGTGCACCATCGAAAGCATCCATCAGGTAGAATGGGGCAAACATCATCTGACGTTGTGTGATGGGCTGGTCGGCTTCACTTCCGATACAGAGATCAATGCCGAAACGTGCCCACGGATGTCCTTTGCAATACTGATGTACAATGTCGCGGAAAGTGAGGGAGCCATCCTGTGGTTCTGCGGGATAAATCACTTTTCCTGCAATGCTTTCTTCTATCTTGTCCCGGGGGCGGGTAGCACAATTGTCGTAAAAGAAATTATAACGGTATACCCGGTTTTCCGGACGATAGTTTTCTTGTAATAACCGGATCAGTTCAGTCTTTTCTTCATCGGTCAGATTGAGCGTTTGCTGCCATACGCTGCGTCCGAAAAATGCGTATTCAGCTGCAAAACGTTCATAATCCGTTGCTCCCAGTTGGTAGTCTGTTTCTCCGAGCGAGAAGCGGAAGATGAAGTTGGGAGTGTTGAAACTGAACAGTCCGTAGTTGAATACAACGTCAATCCCTTGTGAAGGATTTTCGTAACGGATGGCAGTGTGTCCGAATAGGGAATATATTTCCTCTCCGGGGGCACAAGTCAACAGACTCAAACGGATGGAGTCGTTGTTGTTGGCAGATGCTTGTCCGGTGGGCAGAAGCAACAGGAAGAAGGAGAGGATGATGTATGAGAAAAACCGTTTCATTAGCTGGTTCGTTTTATTTCGGTGGCAAATATAGAAAGAATAGTTGGATTCGGGAAAACGGAGCCTCTATTTTATCAGAATAAAGGCTCTATATGGCTTAAACAGAGGCGCTGTTTTCTTTAAATGGAGCCTCTGTTTGGGTGAAATAATGTTTCTGCTTGAACGGAAAATCGGTTACAAAATAGTGGAACACTTTTTGGAACGCTGTTTTTTTCTTGTAATCTGTTGCTTATTAGTTGTTTATGATGTAATAAAAAAAGACTGCCGAACGCAAAGTGGAATACATAATAAACAATAAAAGATAATTGATCTATTTAAAAATAGATAGTTCGATTTTTTTGTTTTTGGGGATTTCTAAAATGAAAAAAGAAGATAATTCCTCTTCTATGCTTCAACTTTTCTTTTTTTACTTTACCTTTGCGCCCGCTAAAGAACCAAAAGATTTGAATTTAATAATCGACATAGGAAATACAAAGGCAAAGATTGCTTTCTTCGACGGCGGAGAAATGGTGGATGTAGTAGCTGAATCCAATCAGTCGCTGGGTTGCTTGAAAGCTCTTTGTTCTCAATATCCGGTTGAACAGGGGATTGTGGCTACTGTCATTGATCTAAACGAAAAGGTTTTAGCTGATTTGGCCGCTTTGCCGTTTCCTTTGCTCTGGCTCAATCATCAGACTCCGCTTCCGGTTGTCAACCTGTACGAAACTCCCGAAACATTGGGATATGATCGTATGGCTGCCGTAGTGGGTGCTAATGAGCAGTTTCCTCATCGGGATATATTGGTGATTGATGCGGGAACTTGCATTACTTATGAGTTTATTGACTCAAAAGGTCAGTATCATGGCGGTAATATTTCTCCCGGTATGCAGATGCGTTTCAAAGCACTTCATCAGTTTACAGGACGTTTGCCTCTGGTAGACACCAACGGGCGCAAACTCCCGATGGGACGGGACACCGAAACGGCTATACGTGCCGGAGTGATGAAAGGGATGGAATACGAAATTTCAGGTTATATTGAGTCTATGAAGCATAAATATCCTGAACTTTTGGTTTTTTTAACGGGTGGAGATGATTTTTCTTTTGATAGCAGCGTAAAAAGTATCATCTTTGCAGATAGATTTTTAGTGTTGAAAGGATTAAATAGAATTTTAAACTATAATAATGGTAGGATTTAAACACACACTTTGTGCGCTTTTGCTCACGATGGTTACCGGAACGGCAATCGCTCAAAATAATACAAACTCTCCTTATACACGATATGGCTATGGCGACTTGTCCGATCAGAGTTTCGGTAACAGCAGGGCGATGGGGGGAATTGCTTTTGGACTTCGGGATGGAGCACAGATCAATCCGCTGAATCCTGCTTCGTATACAGCCATTGACTCGTTGACGTTTATTTTTGAAGGAGGCGTTAGTCTGCAAAATATGAATATTAGTGGTGGCGGTGAAAAATTGAACGCAAAGAATTCAAGTTTTGACTATTTGGCTATGCAATTCCGTTTGCATCCGAGAGTAGCGATGAGTATTGGGTTGCTGCCGTTTTCTAATATAGGATATAACGTGTCGAAAAACAATGAAGCTACAAGTACTTCTCCGTATAGTACGAAAAGCCTTGTTGGTGAAGGTGGCTTGCATCAGTTGTATGTTGGTGCAGGGGTGAAAATCCTGAAAAACCTGTCTGTGGGTGTGAACGCTTCTTATTTTTGGGGAGATATGACCCGCTCTTTAACAATGCTTTATCCGAACACGGCTTCCGCCAATTCGTATATAAGCCAAACTATCGTATCAGTTTCGGACTATAAATTAGATTTTGGAGCACAATACACACAAGAGTTGAGTAAAAAACATTCAGTGACAATCGGAGCGGTTTTTTCTCCGAAACATAAACTGAATAATGATTATACTGTAACGACGCAGGTTAGTACGACTAACAGCAACAATTTGGATGCTACGTTGGAACTTCCGAATACATTTGGCGTCGGCTTTACATATAACTATGACAAACGCTTGACTGTCGGCATGGATTATAGCTTGCAACAATGGTCGAAAGCTAAGTTTAGCATAGGGGATGTGGATCAAATGACGCGTACGGATTTCAATGAAACATACACGTATTGCGACCGTCATAAAATATCAGTGGGTGCGGAATATATTCCCAATTTGATTGGACGTTCCTATTTATCCCACATCAAATATCGTTTGGGAGCTTATTATACGACTCCGTATTATAAGATTGGCGGTAAAGACGCAGCCCGCGAATATGGCGTAACAGCCGGTTTCGGTCTGCCTGTGCCTCGTTCCCGTTCCATCCTTAGCATCAGCGGACAGTTTGTTCGTGTAAGTGGACAGGAATCGACCTTTGTAAACGAAAATATCTTCCGCGTTAGTATCGGATTGACGTTCAACGAACGTTGGTTCTTCAAACGCAGAGTAGAGTAATTGAGATGAATGTAAGAAGAGAAAGAATAGACGACTATAATAATAACAACTAAAATTTAGATACAATGAAAATTAAAACGCTTGTGGCTATGTTGTTCCTTTCGGCAGGGGCAACCACTGTGGTAGCACAGGATGCGACTAACTGTAACTCGAACAGTAGTATCTCGCATGAAGCTGTGCGTGCAGGTAACTTTAAAGATGCGTATACTCCTTGGAAAGCTGTGTTGGAAAACTGCCCGACGCTTCGTTTCTATACTTTTACTGACGGATATAAAATTCTGAAAGGCTTGATGGGACAAATCAAGGATAGGAATAATCCGGAATATCAGAAATATTTTGATGAACTGATGAATACGCATGATTTGCGTATCAAATACACAGATGAGTTCTTGGCGAAAGGTACAAAAGTGTCTTCTGCTGATGAAGCTCTGGGTATCAAAGCAGTAGATTACATCGCTTTCGCTCCGAAAATTGATGTTAATCAGGCTTATCAATGGTTGAGCCAGTCGGTAAATGCAGTAAAAGCTGAATCTGCTGCCGCTACTATCTTCTATTTCTTGCAAATGTCTTTGGATAAACTGAAAACAGATCCTAACCATAAGGAACAATTCATTCAGGATTATCTGGCTGCTTCTGAATATGCTGATGCTGCTATTGCTGCTGAAACGAACGAAGCAAAGAAGAAAAACTTGCAAGGTATCAAAGATAATCTGGTTGCTTTGTTTGTAAACAGCGGAACGGCTGATTGCGAATCACTGCAAAATATCTATGGACCGAAAGTAGAAGCTAACCAAACAGACCTGGCTTACTTGAAGAAAGTAATCGACATCATGAAAATGATGAGATGTACTGAAAGCGAAGCTTATCAACAGGCTGCTTTCTATGTGTACAAGATAGAACCTAGTGCAGATGCCGCTACCGGATGTGCTTACCAGGCATTTAAGAAAGGTGACATCGACGGTGCTGTCAAATTCTTCGACGAAGCCATTGGATTGGAAACTGACAACGTGAAGAAAGCTGAAAAAGCATACGCTGCCGCAGCAGTATTGGCTTCTGCTAAAAAACTGTCTCAAGCAAGAGCATATTGCCAGAAAGCTATCGGGTTCAACGAAAACTATGGTGCTCCATATATCCTGATTGCCAATCTGTATGCAATGAGCCCTAACTGGAGCGACGAGTCAGCTTTGAACAAGTGTACTTACTTTGCAGTAATCGACAAACTGCAACGTGCAAAACAAGTAGATCCGAGCGTAGCTGAAGAAGCTAACAAATTGATCGGTAGATATTCTGGTCATACTCCGCAAGCTAAAGACCTATTTATGTTAGGTTACAAGCAAGGCGACCGCATCACTATCGGCGGTTGGATAGGAGAGACTACAACGATTAGATAACCGTATGTTGCGAAAACGAAGAAACCGTTTGTTGCATAAAAGCATGAGCATAACAATCACCTTCGGGGTGGTTGTTATGCTTCTTTTATTATCTTCCTGTGGCGGAAAACAGAAAGCTATGGGAGAGGCTATCACAGAACGTGATTCTCTTCCGGTGATGACCACATTGGGAGTTACTACCCTTATTTCCGATTCCGGAGTGACACGTTATAGGGTGAACACGGAAGAGTGGATGATGTACGACCGTAAAAAGCCTTCGTATTGGGCGTTTGAAAAAGGTGTGTATATGGAGCAGTTCGACTCTATCTTTAATGTAGAAGCCAGTATTAAAGCAGATACTGCCTATTATTATGACAAAGAAAGGCTTTGGAAGCTGATAGGGAATGTGGATATACAGAACCGCAAAGGAGAGCGTTTTAATACCGAACTGCTCTACTGGAATGAGGCCACTCAAAAAGTGTATTCCGACAAGTTTATACGTATCCAGCAACCGGACAGAATTATCACAGGACACGGCTTCGACTCGAACCAGCAAATGACTATATATACCATTCGTAATATTGAAGGTATTTTCTATGTGAACGAGGAAGCGAGTAGCGGTCCGCCCCAACCGGAAACAAAAGCACTGCCGGATTCAGTGAATAAAGATACTGCGAAATAGGCGAAGTCATATCATTGTACCGTACCTCGTAAATCGTCTGATCGTAAATCAAAACTTATGAATATTTATATCTCTCTAATTATCACCATGGTCTTTTCCGCTTTCTTTTCAGGAGTGGAGATTGCCTTTGTGTCGGTAGACAAACTGCGTTTTGAGATGGAACGCAAGGGGGGAATTACGTCCCGCATCCTTTCTATCTTCTTCAAGAACCCGAATGAATTTATCTCTACCATGCTGGTGGGGAATAATATCGCACTGGTTATCTATGGTATTCTGATGGCACAGATTATCGGCGACAATCTGCTGGCGGGATTCATTGACAATCATTTCCTGATGGTATTGGCGCAGACCGTTATTTCTACCCTGATTATCCTGGTGACCGGAGAGTTTTTGCCGAAAACAATCTTCAAAATCAATCCCAATCTGGTCTTGAATGTTTTTGCCATTCCGCTTATTGTTTGTTATGTGGTTCTCTATCCCATCTCCAAATTAGCCTCCGGCTTGTCTTGTATCTTCCTTCGTCTCTTTGGAATGAAAGTTAATAAGGATGCGTCCGACAGAGCTTTTGGAAAAGTCGACCTGGACTATTTCGTACAAAGCAGCATTGATAATGCCGAAAATGAAGAAGAGCTGGACACGGAAGTGAAAATCTTCCAGAACGCCCTCGACTTCTCGAACATAAAAATCCGCGACTGCATCGTTCCCCGTACTGAAGTGGTGGCTGTCGATTTGACTACCTCGCTGGACGAGCTGAAAAGCCGCTTCATAGAATCCGGAATCTCCAAGATAATCGTGTATGACGGGAATATCGATAACGTAGTCGGCTATATCCATTCGTCGGAAATGTTCCGTGCCCCGAAAAACTGGCATGAGAATGTGAAACAAGTGCCGATTGTGCCCGAAACCATGTCCGCTCATAAACTGATGAAACTCTTCATGCAGCAAAAGAAAACGATTGCCGTAGTGGTGGATGAATTTGGCGGTACGTCCGGCATCGTGTCTCTGGAAGACCTCGTTGAAGAAATCTTTGGAGATATAGAAGACGAACACGATAACACTTCCTATATCAGCAAGCAGATCGACGAACGCGAGTATGTGTTGTCCGCCCGCCTGGAGATAGAAAAAGTCAATGAGACGTACGGACTCGACTTGCCCGAGTCGGATGATTATCTGACAGTAGGAGGGTTGATCCTGAACCAATATCAGAGCTTCCCGAAGTTGCATGAAGTGGTCCGGGTAGGACGTTATCAATTCAAGATAATTAAGGTCACAGCGACAAAAATAGAACTCGTGC
>ENA-OVFS01002048-OVFS01002048.1-human-gut-metagenome-genome-assembly--contig:-NODE-2048-length-10274-cov-4.910657_pt1 | contig 10274 bp, 13 predicted proteins | sample MGYA00237763_ERZ505405 | MGnify/ENA primary metagenome ERZ505405 (study PRJEB26158, sample SAMN06016401) | human gut metagenome | biome: human gut; feature: ankylosing spondylitis patient; material... | reverse complement strand
GACTTTTGAAATTAGGGGAAATCCTGTTTGGGATTTCCATTCAGCATGAAGCAGGTTATATCTGTGCCATGCTTTTTATCATCCCTGGTTTTCCCTTTATTACCAGCGGAATTGACCTGGCAAAGCTGGATATGCGTTCTGGCATGGAAAGGCTCACTTATGCACTGATCATTGTTCTGGTAGCCACCATGTCTGCCTGGATCATGGCTATGCTCCTTCACCTGCAGCCAGTGGATTTCATAAAGATCCGTATGTCTGCTGCAATGTGGATCCTCACACGGCTTGCTGCAAGCTTTTTCGGCGTGTTCGGTTTTTCTATCATGTTTAACAGCCCAGTCAGGATTGCCTGTTCTACGGCAGTACTTGGTGCAATTGCAAATACCCTCCGTCTTGAACTGGTGGATCTCGTAGCTTTACCTCCGGCAGTAGCTGCATTTATAGGGGCACTTACAGCCGGACTTCTTGCCTCCCTTTTGAAAAATAAGGTGGGTTATCCAAGGATTTCCGTGACAGTGCCTTCCATTGTGGTCATGGTACCGGGGCTTTATTTATACCGTGGATTTTATAACCTTGGAATCATGTCCTTATCCGTTTCTGCATCCTGGTTTGCAGCTGCGCTTCTGATCATTGCATCGCTTCCGCTTGGACTAATCTTTGCAAGGATTTTAACAGATAAGACGTTTCGGTATTGTACCTGACTTGATTCGTGCTCGTAACAAAGACCGTAATAAATGTGATTGGTGAAATTGTGAAAAGGATATCTGATATTTTCTTTTGACCGGTGATTTTGACCTTACAGGCATTGACTGAGAACCGATTGGAAATATGAATGATATGCAGAATCATGTACTGCCGTATTTGCAGAGTTTTTGCAGTCTGGAAGAAAAAGGTGTGAAGGAGAGACGAGAACAGCAGGTGGCAGAGAAAAATGAGAGCAGAGAAGCTGTGCCAAGAGCTGGCGTTGAAGCAAATACAGCAGTTAAGGATGAAGGAAAAGCTGAAAGAAAGGCAGTAACACAGAAAAAGGCAATGCCAGGAAAAGAAACTGTCGATTCATGAACGTTTAGAAATCAATAAGAGAATTATCCAGGAAAAGCAGGGAAAAGATAAGCCGGAGAGAGAAGCTGATTTGGGTGTAAGGACAGTGTAGAATAAGTATAACGAGTCGGAGGTCATGAAGATTATTGTGACCTCCGGCTTTTTGTAAATTGTTAAAAGAATTATATTGTTATATGATTTCGTAAGTGATATACTTAAACATAAGGAAAACCGTGTGAAATTACAGTTTGCTTTTTGCACGGTTTCTTTTATACATGGAAGTTAGTTAAACCTAACAGTAGAACGACGTGAAAGTACTTTTGACTATACAGAAAGGAATACATAATGCTAATAAATGTCTCAGGGACAGCACTCGAATATCGGTACGCTTTTCTTTGAACTTGGATTTAGTTTGATGATGATCTTGGATGTGGCACTGGGGTAAGAGGAGAGGAATGATTCTTATGAGAATATTGATTTATGGTGCTGGTGTGATTGGATCCTTGGAGAACTACCAAACGATGATATTTATGATTTTGTCTTGCTTACTGTCCGGGAAAACCAGCTGTATGAAGCACTTACTGAATTGAAAAATAATAAAAGTAATACGATTGTTACAATGATAAATTCACTGGACAGTTACAATAAATGGGAAGACATTGTCGGAAATGAATATTTTTCGCTTTTTACCCTTGCCATTTTTAGCGATTATGCTGGTAGTTACATTTGGAAGCAGTTTTGGAGATAAATTTATGTGTCAACATGCTATGAAGGCACCAGATGAAATGCGGGAATTGCATAAGCAGTTTTATGCTTATATGAAAAGAATGAAGAAATGCGGATGCAAGGCGAAAAGGTACAGTGATTGGAGAAAAAAGCATGAAAAATGAAGAATATAAAAAATGTCAATTAAAGAATTTACAAAAGCAGCAGGAAGATATGAAAGTAACCATGCTGGTATTTACGAAATGTGCAAGAAGGATTATCCGGATATTCTGGAAGAATTAGAGAAGGAGCCATTTAGAGATTTATTGGATGCAGGCTGCGGACCGGCTCCGATGATTTCTTTATTATCAGAAAAATATCCAAACCTGCATTATACAGGACTGGATTTGACTCCTGCCATGATTGAACAGGCAAAAAAGAAAAATATTCCGAATGCTACATTTGTTGTAGGAGACTGTGAGAACTTTCCTTTTGAAAACGATTCATTTGATGCAATTATTTGTTCTATGAGCTTCCATCACTATCCAAATCCACAGGCATTTTTTGACAGTGTGAAAAGATGTCTTCGCCCAAATGGAAGATTGATACTGAGAGATGTGACCAGTGACAATAAAGTATTGGTATGGCTAATGAATACATTGGAAATGCCGTTGGCAAATATATGCGGACATGGAGATGTCCAGGTGCCAACAAGAGATGTGGTCATAAAATGTTGCAAAAAAGCAGGATTAAAAGTAGAAAAATTTGAAATTCGTAAAGGTATGCGAATGCATTGTGTTGTGAGAAAACCTATGGGAAAGGCGATAGGAAATGAAAGATAAGTATCTTAGGGAAACACGAATGGTTGATTTTTCTAATCCGGCAATTCAAAAACTTATTCAAAATATGAAATGGAAGGAAATGGGTGAATTTGAAAGGATTAAGGCAATCTACAACTATGTAAGAGATGATGTTTTATTTGGATATAATATTGATGACGGAATTTCAGCTTCAAAAGTACTTGCAGATGGTTATGGACAATGTAATACAAAAGGAACTTTATTTATGGCACTTTTACGTGCCTGCAATATTCCATGCAGAGTACATGGTTTTACGATTGATAAAAGATTGCAGAAAGGGGCTATGACAGGGTTTGTTTACCGTAATGCTCCAAAAAGTATTTTCCATAGCTGGGTAGAAATTAATTTCGAAAATCAGTGGTACGAACTGGAAGCTTTCATTTTGGATAAAACCTACATAAAGAAGTTACAGGAACAAAATTCGGAATGTACAGGTGCATTTTGCGGTTATGGAGTAGCAGTCAAGGATTTCAGAAATCTCATTATTGAGTTTGATAGGAACAATACTTATATTCAGAGCGAGGGAATCAATCAGGATTTTGGTGTTTATGATTGTCCAGATGAACTGTTGAAGGAACATCATCAAGAAATTTCAGCCTTTAAAGCATTTGCTTATAGACATATTGGAAGACACCTCATGAATCGTAATGTCAGGAAGATTAGAGAACGATAGTTTAAAGCTTTTAGAATTAAAATTAAATTTGGAGGGTAATATGGCAGACAAAATACAAAATGCTTATGAAACATCAAAAAATATATATGACGATGTTCTTACGCAAAGAAATATTTTCAGCAAACTGTATATTAAGTTATTTTGGAGTGGCACTGATGATAATGATATAGCACGAAAAGTTTTAGCATATGTTCCTGATGACTTTTCAGGAAATCTTCTTGATGTTCCAGTTGGAACTGCTGTATTTACGGAAAACAAATGGAGTTCTCTGAAAAATGCACATATTACTTGTATTGATTACAGCATGGATATGCTTGAACAAGCCAGAAAAAGACTTGGTAGTCATGCACATATCAAATGTATTCAGCGGAAAAGATACTGGCAGCGCCTCCCGTAATCATCAGGGGTAACTTTCATCTTCTCACCCCCTTTCCGTGGGGAGTGAGCAGGATGATCCTGTCCGTTGTCAGGGGCCTATGCTGGCCCTGGTCTGCTGACCGCCTCCTTTTCCATCTGATTTTTTGCCGGAAATGACAATCCGCGAAAATCGACAAAAATCGCCCGGCAGGTCGTAAACCTACCGGGCGACGATTTGAAGCGTTTTGTTGTTTTCTTACATGGTATAGTTCATACTCATAGCCGGAATATTCCCATGGCGGGGCAAGGCCTTTTTTTAGCGGTAGAAGTGGATTAGATTATAATGATAGTAAAACAGCATGGCGGCGTCCTCCCATGGGCCGCCATGCCTTTAACTGCTGGGAATGACAGAAAGAAAGCAGCGGCCTTGATTTCTCAAAACCGCCACCAGTGAATATAAATTAAGCGTGAAAATGGGTCTGCCCAGCAGCGGTTTTTTTCTTTTCTGCCGCTGGGCAGATGTTTTTTCTTTAGATACATGATAAGAGGAATTTTTGAAGATTACATAAAGATTTGAAAAATGGACGGACATAAAAGACGTCCATTACACTATCGGAAAATCAGCAAGGAAGTTTCATAGTAACCTTTGCGCCGCCGGTTTCTTTTGAATTTTCTAAAATAAGCTGACCATTATGTTGTTCCATAATCGAATTTGTAATATATAGACCCATACCAAAATGTAACTTTGAATTGCGGCTTTGATCGCCCATATAGAACCGTTCCTGTGCGTGGCATAATGCCTCTTTAGAAAACCCCGTTCCCTCGTCTGTGACTGAAATTTCCACGAAACCGTTGTTACTCTGAACATCCACATAAAGCGTTCCGCCTTGCGGGGAGTAGTCCAGCCCATTACTGATAACATTCATAATAGCACGTTCTATCAGCACCCTATCAAATTTCAGCATTTGAGGGAGTGAAACAGTATTCATTTGCAGCCGGATTTCTTTTGTCCGGCATAGTGATTCCATATAACCGAACAAGTGCTGCATGAACGCTGGCAAGTCTATACTTTCAATATGGAGCTGATAACCAACCGCCGCCCGTGATATATCAATCAGGGTTTGAATATATGACTGCATCTGGCCGGAGCTTTCCACGACGTAACCAGCGTATAATCGTTGCTCATCATCAAGATTTGTTTCTGTGAGTAAATCAGCATTTCCTTGAATAACCGTCAGAGGCGTTTTCAAATCATGGGCAAGCGCGGCGATTTGCTCTTTCTGTGTCTGTTCGGTTTTCCATTGCCGTTCTAACGAAATTTTCAGATTATCTTTCATATCTGAAAAAGATGCAAGGACATCTTCAAACTCTTTGATTTTGGCGTGTCCTACTTCAAAATCAAGGTTTTGCTTTGAAACCTCCGCAGTTGCTTCAAAAAGCGGGGTCAGTTGTGTACGCAGGTTCTTAGCGAATCTGGCGGTCAGTATGATAATGACCAGCAGCGAATTTACAGCCATCAGGATAAACGCAAGCGTGTCAGGAGATGGAAAATATTCCGGTAGCCATGACACTGTAAATTGAGAACCAATATAATAGCTTAAAACGCAAAATTCGTTTTCCCGGACAACAAGTGCAAACTGCCTCCCCGTAGCATATTCAATATATTCTCCCTTTGCGTACAGCAGGGCAATTTCTTTTTCATCATCGTCCATATTGCTGTAAAGCTCATTAAAGTTCTTGTCCAGAATTAAGTAGCCGCATCCCTGTGGAATCACAACCTTTGTAATATCCGGGGCAATCGTCAGCGTTGGAATGATCTCTTTTACCTGCAATTCACTTAGATTTGCTCTTGTAGCTAATCCAGCATTTACAGCAAGTCCCTCCAAACCAGAAGGGACAATAATTGCCGCTACCAGCATGACAATGAGGGAGATAGCAAACTGGCGAAACAATATTTTCAATGTAGGTTTCTTTTTCACTCCCATTTATATCCTATCCCCCATACGGTGCTGATCGGACTTATTTTGAAATGCTCCAATTTCGCACGAATATTTTTTATATGCGTTGAGATCGTAGAGTTATCGCCTATTCCATCAAACCCGAAAACGGCTTCATAGATTTGTTCTTTTGTAAAAACCTGTCCCCGGTTTTTCGCAAGGTATTCACAGATTGAATACTCGCTTTTGGTAAGGGGAACCGGCTGTTCTGAAACATACAGTACCTTTGCGGAAAGGTCAAATCTTATATCAGGCTCAAATGAAAGTATGCTGTGATGCTCCCTTTTTTCTCTGCGTAAATGTGCCGCGACACGGGCGCGAAGCTCCTGAATACGAAAAGGTTTCGTAATATAATCATCCGCACCGATGCCCAATCCAAACAATATATCTTCCTCTAATGTCTTTGCGGTCAGAAAGAGAATCGGGCAGTCTACCATATTCCTGATCTGTTTGCAAAACTCAAACCCGTCTGTGCCAGGCATCATCACATCCAAAAGAATGAGGTCATAGAAATGCAGCTTTTTGATGTCTACATCATCCGCATTTTGACAGACTGTTATCAAATATCCATCTTTCCCCAAACTGTTCTTAATCAATTCCAAGATAGAAACTTCATCGTCAACTACAAGTAAGTGGGTCAAAAAATCACCTCCCGCCCCATTATACCACATTGTCGAGGTTACTCATCATTATTTTTAATGTCAGCTTTCCGATATTCATTGTTGATATTTACAGCTACGGCATTGCTTATATCCACATCCACAATACTGTAAACGTAGCCGAAACTGAAATCTTCCCCCGCCACATTTTTGAAGCGTTTCGATACCTGCCCGATTTCTTCTTGCAGTTCTGACATTTCAAGACATTCATCCGTTATGGTATATGTCAGGCCGTTATATGAAATTTCATCATAGTTTGCGGCGTTCAGCTCATAATACGGCAGAGATTCATTTAACGCCTTATTTTTATCGGCGGTATCGCGGAGCGCACCGCAGGCCGATAAGCATATAAGACTTACAAGCACAATTACCACGGCAAACAGGCACTTTTTATTCACTGTTTTTACCTCCCTCCCAACCATGAAACCAAACCAAACTGGCAATCAGCAGACAAACAGTGCAGCATACAGAAATAATCATACCGCTGAAAAAATCGGTTTTTACCTGTGCATACAGTTGGGGGCTATCCCATGCAAGCACAGTGTAATCCATAGCACGAACGCCCCAGGCCCAGGGAATATATTTCCATGTAGCGTCACCAAGCCCTGTTATCATAAGGGCAGCTATTAAACTCCCTGCAATTCCCAATCCCATAGATGCACCTTTTCCGAAGCTCATTCCCACAAACAAATGAATCAGGTAAATGGGAAGCATGGTAATCAACAATAGAATCCCTGCTTTCAGGTAAAGGCTTGCCGGAGCATCCCTATATAGTGCAGCGAATGTTCCTAACGCTAAAAATGTTGCGCCAAAAGCACAGATCATCAGAAAACCAAGTTTACCAATATACGTTGCCATGCGAGATGGGATTGTTCCCAACAAAAGCTGATAATGCCCGGCCTGATTTTCGATCTGAACAACCAGGCCCACAATAATGCCGATCAGAAACGGGAACGCAACGGCCAGCACTTCCAGATAGGCACTGATTTTGGTTGCCAGTTCCCATCTGGATATATGATAGTAACCCGCAAAAATCGCCGCACATATAATCGGAATCATGCTGTGCATATAGAGCAAAATGCTATGTTTACACTTCTGATATTCTGCTTTCCAGCAGCGAACCACAGATACCATAGTTACCCCACCTCCTTTTTCTCAAACCATCTTGCAGTTAAAAATGACAGCGCCGCAAACCAGGCCAGCGAAATGACCAATACAAGTATAATCATCCAAAATGCCATTGCCGTACTCTGATCTGCAACCGGCTCACCATTAGGCAAAATACCTAACACGGAAATCATAAGATGCGGCACCCAGCTATACGGGCAGATCATCCACAAAGAGGTTGTAGCCGTGAAAATCCCTAAAACGCTTCCAAGTCCGGCATTAAGAATAACCGTGACAAAGATACCAACTTTTTTTGATAACCATAAGCACAGCGGAACTTCCCATAGGCTTGCAATGACAATACAAGCTGTTCCGGCCGCAGCCTGCCAAATTCCGATTGTCAGGGGAATTTCGTTGATAACTAATATTGCAAAACCGCCCAACAGATTTAGCGCCAGGAAAATGAAATTCCCCACACAGGAGTAAATACCGGCCACTCCAATTTTTGCTTTCCAGACTTTGTTCTGCGAAACAGGCAATGAAGCAACGGCACGATATTTTAGTTTGCCATTATCCCGCTGTTCAATCAAGGCACAGGTGAGCGTAAGGAATCCAGGATAAAGCAGGATATACCACCAATTATAAGAATTGAGCTGGAACCAAAGAGGGGCAAAAAAGTTCATAAGCGCAGTTACAAACGGGGCCAGAACGATCAGCGTTTTTGTGAAAGTTCTCTTATGCTTTAGGTTCTCTGCCTGAATATATGCCATCTCCATTTAATATCCCTCCTTACCATTTCTGCGAATAACATCCATAAAGAGTTGTTCCAAATCTTCACCGGCGCGAAGCTCTCCCTCATATCCAAGGACGCCGCCAGCAATGATACCCACATGATCTGCAATCTGCTGGACTTCTGACAGAATATGGCTGGACAAAATAACTGTAATCCCTTTGCAGGGAAAAGAGCGAATTAACTCTCGAAGTTCCTCAATCCCTAAAGGGTCAAGGCCGTTAGTCGGTTCATCCAGAATCAAAAGCTGGGGACTGTTCAGCAATGCAATAGCAATACCAAGCCGCTGCTTCATACCAAGAGAAAACTGCCCGGCCCGTTTCTTGCCGGTATTCGTGAGCTGGACAATTTGCAATACCTCGTTAATTCGTGCATCGTCCAGGCCGAGCAATGTAGTTCTGACTTTGAGATTTTCGTATGCAGTCAGATTTTCGTAAAGCGGGGGCATCTCAATCAAAGCACCGATATGCTCCAGATCATTCCGCTTCCACGGGTGGCCGTCAAACTCGATGCTTCCCGATGTGGGGCGCAAAATGCCGGTGAGCATTTTTAAGATCGTGGATTTGCCAGCCCCATTCGGCCCCAGCAGACCATAAACCGAGTTGCGCCGGATGTTCAGTGACACATTGTTTACCGCCATTTGCCCCTTGAAATTTTTGCAGAGGTCAGTCGTTTTCAAAATCATATCCATATAATCAAGTCCTTTCTTTGATTTTACGGATAGCATACCGGGCAATTTTGAAGATTTCATAAAGATTCCCGAAAACAGAATATGAACAATACACCGTAACCGTGGAGCATATCGCAACAAAGCACCAACCTACGCATTTAGGGCCTTAAAAAGCCCTATATTTCAAGGTTTTTCCCGCATAGTCGGCGGGGTATGTGAGTGTTTTATCCTATCCCCGCCATAGTGCCGCTCTAAATGCGTAGAATTTACCAGCAGAAAATCGCCGGTTTCTCTGGCTCCATACTCCCAGATATGGTATCATGGAAAAAATCAATCTGACGGGGGTATCAGGATGGACGGACAAGAAAAACTGCTGGACTATGAAACAATCAAAGCCGCCGTTGCCGGTGAGAAGTGGGCCACAGAAAAGGTGCTGGCCCACTATGCGGACTACATCGACGAGCTTTCCACGGTGGAGATCAGGCAGCCGGGCGGCAAAGTGAAAAAAGTCATTGACGAGGATATGCGGCAGCACATTTCCTTAAAGCTGCTGGAAGCGTTGCCGAGCTTCCCGCTGGAACAAGAATAACGATCAAGAGGGCTGCACCCTCTTACGCCGCTTTGCGGCTATCACCTGCACACCCTCGAAACAGATACACCCGCTGCGCGTCTGTACCTGTTTCGGGGGCTAATAATGACTGTAACCTACGCCTTTCGGGGCTGATAACCGCCAGTTTCAAGGCTTCTCCCGCACGTTTGCAGAGGTGGGCGAATACTTTATCCTATCCCCGTCAATACCCGGCATGGCTGCGGTGATCTTGCCTATCGTCCTGCGTCGGTCTGCGTTGTGGTACATACAGATCAAATTTTCTTCTTCCACGGTAAAGTGCATCATTCCTCATACCTCCAATTCATTTTTCTTGGTTCTGGCCGCCGCCTTTTTCGGGCTGGTGGCCTGTTTGCTGTCGGCAAGCTGCTTGCGGATAGATGGCCGGGGCTTGCGAATACTCACATCACGGCGCTCATCTTTGTTAATCATGGCATATACCCCGTAGCGGACATATGAAAACAATGTTGAATCGAATGTTTTCTAAATTCCAAACTTGTAGGAACCGTATTTGGCGGAGGTGCAGATGCTGTTGGCGCAATACAGGGCAATTCGGCATTAAAAGAGGCTTATGAGATGGGAAAAAAGTTTAAGGGGATGTATATGCAGAAGTGCGGCTTGAGGGACGGATCACTGGTCCCGGTAACTGCATTGCTTGCGCAGGGATTAACGGATTCTTCTTTCCGTTACCATTTGGAAAGGCAGACTGTTAAATCATGGAACAAAACAGGAAATCAGTGCTTGGGTAAACTCTTTATAAACAACAGTGTTATGGAGGTATAGGGAATATGGAAAAAATAGTACAGACAGC
>ENA-OVFS01002025-OVFS01002025.1-human-gut-metagenome-genome-assembly--contig:-NODE-2025-length-10434-cov-2.922247_pt1 | contig 10434 bp, 7 predicted proteins | sample MGYA00237763_ERZ505405 | MGnify/ENA primary metagenome ERZ505405 (study PRJEB26158, sample SAMN06016401) | human gut metagenome | biome: human gut; feature: ankylosing spondylitis patient; material... | reverse complement strand
TTACAACAAGGCCTACCTTGCTACCAAAAGAGATTATACCTCAATAGCCTTAGGTAGGTTCTGCTCATTTCCCAGCTTCTCGGCGATCAACGAATCTGTAGGATATGACGGAGACTTCATAGGGGGATATATGACCCCGGTAGAGAGTCAAACCCAAGAAGCCTTACGACGAGCTGCCAGCATACTCAAAGGCACACCGGCCAATAGCTTCCCACAAATAACGGAAAGCGCCAAAAACTATCTGTTCGATTACCCGACTTTAAATAAATGGGGTATCGATTGGAAAGAACTGCCTCAAAACAGCATCTTCTTGAATATGCCCTTTGTGGTTCGTTATCAAACATATATTATTCTATGCGGGATTCTTCTAACCCTATTTATCCTATGGACGCTTTTCTATCAAAGAGTACAATACCGTCGCGAAGCCTCTCACAAGAAACAGGCTCAAGAAAGTTTACGGAAAGAGAAAGAATTCCTCTCGTTGGCTTTAGAGAGCGGTGATATTTTCGCATTCCGATACAGCAACGGCGTATTCGAGTTCGACCATGATTTCTATAAGTCGTTGAATATGCCGATAAAACCAATCACCTCCACGCAATTCCAAGAGTCTATCCACCCTGAAGACCGGGAAGATTTCATCCAACATAAGCACCTGCTTGATACAGGATTCCCTTCCCGTAAGATCACCCGCCGCCGATATAATTTCAACGGCAAAGGGCATATATGGTGGGAATTCAGATATGCGCAAGCGAAGAATGGACAAGACTCTACCCGCAATAATGTCGGAGTAAACGGGCTCTGCTTAAATATCCAACAAAGTAAGGAAGTAGAGGAAGATCTTATCAAAGCCCGTATAAGGGCCGAGGAAGCGGACCAAATGAAATCAGCGTTCCTCGCCAATATGAGCCATGAGATACGTACCCCGCTTAACGCCATCGTTGGATTTTCGGAACTGCTAACAAGCGATATGGAAATAAGCCCGAACGAGAGGGATGAGTTCATGCAAGTTATCAGTAAGAACAGCGACCTCTTATTGAAATTGATCAATGACATTCTCGATCTATCCCGCATCGAGTCCGGTAAGATGTCGTTTACCCTCACGAATTGTGACTTAAACGAATTACTATCCCATATCTACCGCACCCATCAATTGTTGATGCCCCAAGGCGTAGCGCTTAAAATACAACTGCCGGTCCTCCCGGCCATTATCCAAGCGGACTTACATCGATTAACCCAAGTGATTACCAACCTCATAAACAACGCCGCAAAATTCACGACGCAAGGATACATCTTGATTAAATACGATTATACGCAAGATAAACGTTGGATCCAGATCTCCGTTACCGATACGGGCAAAGGCATTCCCGCAGATAAGCAAGCCCAAGTATTCGAACGGTTCAACAAACTGGACGAGTTTGCGCAAGGGACAGGTCTCGGACTGGCGATCTGCCAAATTATCATCGAACACTTCGGAGGATATATCACCCTAGAATCCAAAGAAGGGGAAGGTAGCACATTCATCGTGACCCTCCCCTACACTCCCGGATTATCGGTATAAGATTATTTTTTCTTGAAACGCAAGAACGGCAATACAATAAATAAAGGTATGCAACAGATCATTACCCAGATAAAGAAATGTTGGTAACCGATCTGCTCCTGTATCCATCCCGATGCCATTCCCGGTAGCATCATACCTAACGCCATGAAACCGGTACTGATCGCATAATGCGAAGTCTTATATTCCCCCTCGGCGAAAAGCATCAGATACATCGTATAAGCCGTAAAGCCAAATCCGTAGCCGAATTGCTCGACAGCGACACAAGCGTTTACGACAACAATACTCTCCGGCATCGTATAAGCCATATACAAATAAACCAGATTCGGCAAGGAGATAGCCAATGCCATAGGCCATAACCAAGTCTTCAAGCCACCCCGGGATATAGCCAGACCTCCTAAAACCCCTCCGAGCAATAAGGAGATCACTCCCACCGTACCATAAGCGAACCCGACCTCACCGGTACTGAGCGCCAGCCCGCCAACCTCCCGCCCATCCAGCAGGAAAGGAGAAGCCAACTTTACCAATTGGGATTCCCCCAGACGATACGTCAGCATAAAAAGCAAAGCCGGGATAATCCCTTTCTTGCTGAAAAAGCTCACGAAAGTATTGCCGAACTCCACCAAGATGGTATGAGGGGTGATATTCGTACGTTGCGCATCACTCGCCGGACGGGGTAAGATATACTTATGCCACAAAGCCAAGGCGATAAAGGTACCGGCCAATACAAAAAACACCAGACTCCAAGCAAAAGAAATCCGCCCGGTACTCTCCTCCAAAAGCCCCGCCAGCATGACCAGCAGACCTTGTCCCGTTAGCATCGCCACCCTGTAGAACGTATTTCGGATACCGATGAAGAACGCCTGTTGCTCCTCCGTCAAGCCCAGCATATAGAACCCATCCGCGGCGATATCGTGCGTAGCGGAACTAAACGCCATCAACCAAAAGAAAGCCAAGGTAAACCGCAAAAAGAAATCCCCGGGAAGGACGAACGCCACACCTGCCATTCCCCCGCCAATCAATAGCTGCATGCTATAAATCCACCAACGCTTCGTTTTAATCAAGTCTACGAACGGGCTCCAGATGGGCTTGATCACCCAAGGAAAATAAAGCCAACTGGTAAATAAGGCGATATCCGTATTTGAGACGCCCAGACGTTTATACATGATCACAGAAAGCGTCATGACTACCACATAGGGCAAGCCTTCGGCAAAATAAAGAGACGGGATCCAAGCCCAAGGATTACGTTTTTCCATAATAAGAAGGAATTAAACGATTAGAAGTCAATACCAAATCCATCCGCATCCTTCCACGCCGGGAACTTAGCCCGGAACTCATCCAACTCGCTCTTCTTCAAGGTACATGTCCGGGTGATTTCCTCTCGTTTTCCGGCATCAGCCAATTTCTTTCCTTTTGCGTTATAAATCATGGAATCCCCTCTGAAAAGAAAACCTTTCCCATCTACCCCCACACGGTTCACGCCACAGACATAAGCCATGTTCTCGATGGCACGTGCATGCAGCAATGCCTTCCACGCCTTCTTCCGGGCCTCGGGCCAATTGGCTACATAAATCAAAAGATCATATTCATTATTCACGTTGCGGCTCCAAACCGGGAAACGCAGGTCATAACAAACCTGCAAACAGATATTCCAGCCTTTATAGGGCACGATCAGCCGTTTGTCGCCCGCCGAGAAATGCTTGTCCTCTTCCGCCATACGGAACAAATGACGCTTATCGTAATAATACTCCTCTCCTTCCGGAGTGATGAAAAAAGCCCGGTTGTAGAACTTTCCGTTATCTTTCGCGATAAAACTTCCAGCCACGGCCAGTTTATATTTCTTAGCCCATTCCTTTATAGTCGGTACAGTCCGTCCATCCATCGTATCGGCTTGTTTCTCTACGTCCACTAACACGGCGCAACAGTTCGCCATAATAACCCAAGTTCTCTTCACGGTCTTCCCAAATGATATGGGATTGTATCATGCTGATACGTAAGTCTTCAGTCATAGAATAAAGATATTAAGGTAATAAAAAGACATATTGTGACAAGGAAACAGTTTCATGGTGAAGAAACAGTAGTTTCTTCATAGCAAAACTTTTGTTTCTCCTAGGGAAAACTTTTGTTTTCCTATAGCAAAACTCTTATTTCTTCACCATGAAACCTATACCTGTACGAAATTCTCAGGATGGCAGGCGGTAACTCCCCGATACATCTCTCGTATCGTATGGATATCTTTATCCACATCACCTGTCGGATAAAAAACACCTTTCGTGCCAACCTCTTTCTTTCCATAATCAAAATAAGCCACCACGATCGGCACGTTCGCTTTCAAAGCGATAAAATAGAATCCTTTTTTCCAGTCCTTGGCCCGCTTCCGGGTACCTTCCGGTGTGACGGCCAATTGAAACCGCTCACTGGTCTTGAAACGTTCCACCATCTGATCGGTCACCGACGTACGTTTACCACGATCCACCGGAACACCTCCCAGCCAGTTAAACAGCAAATTAAAAGGGAAAAAGAACCACTCTTTCTTAATAAGGAAACCAGCGTTACACCCGATCGAGGTATAAAAAAGTTTCCCTACAATAAAATCCCAGTTACTGGTATGCGGAGCCACACATACGATACATTTCGGCAAATCCACGCCATCCACCGGGCCCAGCTTCCACCCCGCCATACGGAGTATCGCCTTACTAATTGCCTTCTTCATGCCTATTTGTCCTTGCTCAACTCTCCTATCTCGTCGGCGATAGCGTTAACCTCGTTTTGCAAGTCCTCTCTTAATTTGCGATAATAATTCCGTACGAGAGCCTTGTTATCCTTGCCGTCGGGGTGTCCGGCACGAACGATATAACTATCTTGCATATCTAGGATACGAGCCATCAAAGCATCCGCTTTCTCTTGATTTACTCCGGGTATATACAATTTGCAAACCAGCGCTTCCGTGAACAATTCACCAGCCACGTAGCTGATCTCTTTCTTTAAAATTCTTCTTTTAGCCATAATTATTTCATATTTAATTATCCACAAATATAGAACATATGTTATTAAATACCGAGGAAAGGCCAAGAAAAAACATAAAATGAATTATCTTTGCAGCGGTGAAATCATTGATTATAAACAAATCAAATATGAACGAAATGATAAAGACGCCAGAGTTTCTCTTTGAAAGCAGCTGGGAAGTCTGTAATAAAGTGGGAGGTATTTATACCGTACTATCGACTAAAGCTCATACGCTTCAACAAATTTTTAACGACAAAGTAATATTCATCGGTCCGGATGTGTGGGCAAACACAACCGCTCCCGATTTTACGGAAGACGCATCTTTGTTTGAGGATTGGAGAAAGCACGCCGAGGCAGTGGATCACTTGAAAGTTAAGGTTGGTCGCTGGAACGTACCGGGTACCCCCCCTGTTATACTGGTAGATTTCAAGTCCTACTTCAGTGAACGAGACGCCTTTTTCTATTCTATGTGGGAAAATTTCCGAGTTGACTCCATCCACGCCTACGGCGATTACGATGAGTCTTGTATCTTCGCATATGCGGTCGGTAAGGTAATAGAGAGTTTCTATCACTTCTACAAACTGGAAAACAAGAAAGTCGCCGCCCTATTCAATGAATGGATGTTGGCGATGGGAGCGCTTTACATTCAAAAGCAAATCCCTGCCATAGCGACACTTTTCACGACGCATGCCACATCGATCGGACGCTCTATCGCCGGTAACAACAAAGCGTTATACGCTTATATGGACGGTTACAACGGCGATCAGATGGCTAAGGAGCTAAACATGGAGGCCAAGCATTCCGTAGAGAAGCAGGCCGCCCATTACGTGGATTGCTTCACGACCGTAAGCGATATCACGGCCCGTGAATGTAAACAGTTATTGGATAAGGCACCGGATATCGTTACCCCGAACGGCTTTGAGCCCAACTTCGTACCCGAGGGTAAGGAATACGCTAAAAAGCGGAAGGAGGCACGTCGTACATTAATTAATGTAGCAGAGAAATTATTGGGCTGCCCCATCGACCCGAACGCTTTGCTGGTTTCCACCAGTGGCCGCTATGAATACAGAAATAAAGGTATCGATGTCTTCATCGAGGCGATGAACCGTGTACGTACGTCCGGACGCCTGCAGCGTGAGGTCGTCGCCTTTATCATGGTACCGGCTTGGGTACGTGCTGCCCGTGCGGATTTAAAAGAGGCGATCGAGCAGGACATAAAGACGACCTCTCCGCTTCAAATCCCTTTCATTACGCACTGGTTGCATAATATGCCAGAAGATAAGGTCTTGAATTATATCAACCACGCCGGCTTCACGAACGCGGCATCCGAAAAACTAAAGATCATATTCGTTCCTTGTTATTTGGACGGTAAAGGAGGCATTTTCAATAAGACCTATTATGATATGCTGATAGGGATGGACGCTACCGTATATCCTTCCTACTACGAGCCGTGGGGATATACCCCGCTGGAAAGTATCGCTTTCGGTATACCGACGATCACGACCAATCTGGCCGGTTTCGGTATGTGGGCGAAGAAAACGGTATCCGGAGATAACCTTAGCGAAGGCGTAGAGGTTATTAATCGTACGGATTTCAATTATTTTGAGGTAGCGGACGCTATCATGAACTCCATCCTGGCTCTCAGCCAAAAGGATGCTACGGACATCGAGGAAATCAAGCAGCGTTGTTTCGATCTCGCTCGAAAAGCTGAATGGAGCAAGTTTATCGACTATTATCTGACCGCATTCGATATCGCCATGAGGCATGCCGAGGAAAGAAATAGTTAAATATTGCTCATAATTAATAAGATAATGCTATCTTTGCACTCGTTTTTAGACAAACACTTTAAACTTCACGATAATGAAAATTAAGGCGAATAACGCAAACAGTCCTATTTGGAAGGACGTCTACTCACATTCCAAGCTTCCACAACAGTTGGAACCACTTAATGAGATCGCTACGAATCTTTGGTGGGTATGGAATCATGAAGGCGCTAAACTATTTGGCAAGATCGACAAACAACTTTGGAAATCCACAGAAGGTAACCCTGTACAGCTATTGCAAAGCCTTTCACACAAACGTATGGAAGAGATCTTAGCAGATAAGGAGTTAATGGCTGAAATCCAAAAGGTATACGCTGATTTCAAAGCTTATATCAATGTAAAACCCGACAAGACACAACCGTCTGTAGCCTACTTCAGCATGGAGTACGGTTTGACCAATGTATTAAAGATTTACTCAGGTGGTCTGGGAGTATTAGCCGGTGACTACTTGAAAGAGGCCAGCGATAGTAATATCGATTTATGTGCCGTAGGTTTCTTGTATCGTTACGGATATTTCACACAGACTTTGTCTATGGACGGTCAGCAGATCGCCAATTACGAGCCGCAAAATTTCAACGCCCTGCCGTTGACTCAGGTATTGCAGTCGAACGGAGAGCCGATGGTATTGGAAGTTCCTTATCCGGGCAGAACCGTTTACGCTCATATCTGGAAAGTTAGCGTAGGTCGTGTACCTTTGTACTTAATGGATACGGATATACCTCAGAACAGCGAATGGGATCGTTCCATCACGCACCAATTATATGGTGGCGACTGGGAGAACCGTATGAAACAAGAGTATTTGTTGGGTATCGGTGGTATCATGATGCTGAACAAGTTAGGTATCAAGAAACAGATTTATCACTGCAACGAGGGACACGCCGCTTTGATCAACGCTCAGCGTTTGGTAGACTATATCCAGAACGACGGCCTTTCATTCAACCAAGCGTTGGAGGTAGTTCGTGCTTCCGCTCTCTATACGGTACACACTCCGGTTCCGGCAGGTCACGATTACTTTGATGAGGGTTTGTTCGGACGTTACATGGGTGAGTTCCCCGGCAAGTTAGGTATTAGCTGGCAAGACTTCATCGATATGGGACGTGAGAACCCGGGCTCTAACGAGAAATTCTCCATGAGCGTATTCGCCTTGAACACTTGCCAAGAGGCTAACGGCGTAAGCTGGTTGCACGGTAAGGTTTCTCAGCGTATGTTCGCCCCGGTTTGGAAAGGTTACTTCCCGGATGAACTGCACGTTGGTTATGTAACGAACGGTGTACACATGCCGACTTGGGCCGCTACGGAGATGAAGAAATTCTATGCGGATAAACTAGGTAAAAACTTATTCAAAGATCAATCTAACAGAAAGCAATGGGAAGGAATCCAGAATGTATCCGACGAGGAAATCTGGAATCTCCGTATGACCTTGAAGAATAAATTGATTGATTACATCCGTGTTCAATATAAAGATAGCTGGTTGAAGAACCAAGGTGATCCTTCTAAGGTAGTTTCCATCCTTGAGAAGATCAACCCGAATGCCTTGCTGATCGGTTTCGGTCGTCGTTTCGCTACTTACAAGCGTGCACACTTGTTGTTCACGGACTTAGACCGTTTGGCTAAGATCGTTAACAATGAGAAGTTCCCGATTCAGTTCGTATTCACCGGTAAGGCTCACCCGGCTGATGGTGGTGGTCAAGGTTTGATCAAACACATCGTAGAGATCTCTCGCCGTCCGGAGTTCTTAGGAAAGATCATCTTCTTGGAGAACTACGATATGCGTTTGGCCCGTCGTTTGATTTCTGGTGTAGACGTATGGTTGAACACGCCGACTCGTCCGTTAGAGGCTTCCGGTACTTCCGGTGAGAAAGCCGAGATGAACGGTGTATTGAACTTCTCCGTTCTTGACGGTTGGTGGTATGAGGGTTACGTAGAAGGCGCAGGTTGGGCATTGACCGACAAGCGTACTTATGAGAACCAGCAATACCAAGACCAATTGGATGCGGCTACGATCTACCATTGCTTGGAAACTGAGATTATCCCGACTTACTACGCTAAGAACAGCAAGGGTTACTCTCCGGACTGGATCCAATATATCAAGAACTCTATCGCCAAGATCGCTCCGGATTATACGATGAAACGTATGTTGGACGATTATGAGGATCGTTTCTATCACAAATTGGCTACTCGTTCCGCTCATATTTCCGCTAACAACTACGAGATCGCTAAGCAATTAGCTGCTTGGAAAGAGGAAGTTGCGCAACATTGGGATAGCTTCCAAGTGGAATCTTTCACTTGCGACCAAGATTTGACGGTGAACGGCCCGGTTGTAGGAAAAGAATACAACTTCAATTTGGTAATCGACCGTCATGAACTACAAGGTATGTTAGGTGCTGAAATGGTTGTCATGAAGGAAGATCCGGAGAAACACACGCTGTCACCAATCAATACCGCTCAGTTCGAGTTGATGAAGGAAGAAGGCTCCAAGTTATTCTTCAAGTTAACGACCACTCCTTCCGAGGCTGGTAACCATAAGATGGGCTTCCGTGTATATCCTGTAAACAAGGAGTTGCCTCACCGTATGGACTTCGCTTATGTACGTTGGATTCAGTTATAATCGGCAACAAGTAAAACAAATAATCAAGAAAGAGGGTGCGTCATGCACCCTCTTTTTTTATGCCATACCCAGCTATGCTTTACAGCGACAAAAACCTATGGTTATGAGCCGTAAAGCATAGGTTCATATAGTCCGTGAATACCCATGAATCAAAAAAAGGAAGCCGCACGACAGCAGCTTCCTTTTTCAATAGGATACGAATATTTTCAAGCTTAGAAAGCGTAGTCCAAACTTAATCCGAACACCTTGTTGGTGCGGCTATACACATTCTGCCCAGGAAGTCCCGTGCCGCAGTAGTTGTCCATCTTCTTGGTATAATCGTGGTAAGTTGTCCACATATATCCCACGTTCAAAGCCATTTTTTCGCTCAACATCACTTTAGCACCAAAGCCCAGCGAATAAGAATCGCAGGAGAAACTAACATCACTTTGGAAATTATCAGACAAACCATAATCTGTAATTTGAGCGCCACCGCTAATGGTCAATCTCTTGACAACATCCCACTCTATACCAAACAGATACTCATTCGTACCTCTTTCCAGTTCCTTCTGCTTTCCACCGGCCATTCCCGCCTTCTTGTCATCGAAGAAGTGATATTCAACAGAAGCCTTCAACATGGGCAAAAACCGATAAGAAGCTGCCACCGAAAGCATGGAAGGAATATCGTTCGGCGTATTTACACCATGCTTATAAGGGCCAACCAAATCTTCCGCACTGTCGGGATAATCCAACTTCTTGGTATTGTTTTCGATGTTCAAGTTCGTCTTAAACTCATATTTAGCTCCGAAATTGAATTTACCATATTTGACATCGACACCCAAAACCGGTGTCAACCCCCAACCTGTCTGGTCGCAATCCAAAGCCAGGTTCATTAAATCCGCTCCACCAAAATTCTGTTTTAATTTTGCATCCAGATACCCGTCATAGTTTCCTGAGAAATAGTTCATCCGGCCACCGGCAAAGGCAGAAAGCCAATCCGTGATCTTGTATGATAGGCCAAGTTGTAGGGAATAAATATACTGTTTTCCGTCCATCGCACTGTTAATAGTATACATATCCGGCGTGACGATGGGACTTTGACCGCCAGTCTTTATATATTTCGCTACACTTTCCTTGAAGATACCGGCCATAGCAGCCGATTCGAACATTGGCAGGCCATCGTCAAACGAAGCCTTACCACCTCCACCCGTAATGGCAAAGAAACCGGAGATCGTCCAATCACCTTTTTTGTAAGCCGCAAAAACACTCGGAATCACGGGAGCGGCTGCCTTTCCTTTGTAATACTTTTTATAGGGAACGTCGCTCACTGTCGGCACCTTATTCACTGGGTCGAAACCATTGTATGTACTGAAAGAGGCATCGATATCCCGGGTCTGGAAAGCACTTTGGATACTCACACCAACGCGGAAACCGTCTGTCGGCAAAAAAGAAAGACCCGCCGG
>ENA-OVFS01002008-OVFS01002008.1-human-gut-metagenome-genome-assembly--contig:-NODE-2008-length-10548-cov-2.698752_pt1 | contig 10548 bp, 20 predicted proteins | sample MGYA00237763_ERZ505405 | MGnify/ENA primary metagenome ERZ505405 (study PRJEB26158, sample SAMN06016401) | human gut metagenome | biome: human gut; feature: ankylosing spondylitis patient; material... | reverse complement strand
GGCATACGAGATGCCTAAGTGACTGGAGTTCAGACGTGTGCTCTTCCGATCTTCATATATAAATCCTCCTATTTTAAATATGAAGAGAATACTAATTTCTCTTTATCTTTATCATCAACTGTTACATATCCGTGTACATTAGGCGGATGCCCTGACCAACTGATGTAGATTTTATAGTAATATCTCGTACAATCAACATATTTACGTGTCACAATACAGACATATCCTTTATTCATGAAGTCTTCTAATACTGCAATACAAGAATCAAGTGACTTGTCAGTATCGCAAGACATTGATTGTGTCTTACGGTATGTTTCTGTTCTACCATTCATCTGTGCAGTTTCCCATATATCATTTACTAAGTCGTCATATAAGTCATCAAATATTTTACTTAATTGTGCATTAGACTGCTGCTGTGAATACTCTTTCATATCCACAGCATTGATTAATCCTTTTGTTTGTGCAAAATAATTCATTTATTTACCTGTACTTCCAATTCCGCCAGTTCTTTCCTCAGTAACTTCTTCTCTATCAGCAACCCCATAGAGAGTAAATACACCTTGACAAAACGCTTCTCCTTTTTTAATTTTTAATGTATTTGGACTACAATTCTTAATTTTTACAAAGATATGACCTTCGTTATCTGCAAAATAATAATCTTCATCAATAACGCCCGTTCCATTGCCAATCCATGCATCAGCTTTAATGCCAAGGCTACTTCTAATAAAAATAAACAATGTCCATCCTCTGAGGATCTTACATCTCATTCCTGTTGGAATAATGATTGCATCTCCTGATCTTACAACAAAATCCGCTGGTGCAATAAAGTCATGTCCTGCTGATCCCTTTGTTGCTCTGGCAGGATATTTTAAACTACCATAAATTGATTCTTCTGGATATTTGTGAAATTTCTCTTCCCAGTCCTGTATGAACTGGTCAAACGATACTTTCTCAAACTCTGCAACTTTCATTAATCCGCTTTCTGTTAATAATCCCATATATGTATTTCCTTTCCATTTTCTTTGTGCAATTTTCACAAAATTCAATATTTCGTTATCATGTTATGTAAACTATCGTTTACAAAGCATCAGAGGTAATCCGACTTCGTTATAATAAGAATCCTCAAAAGTCATTTCTGGTTCGTCTTTGTACTGTTCTTTTAATTTTTCAACCAACAGATCTTTCTGTTTTTTCACTTCATCTTCAGTGCCATGCACAATTAAAGTTACATTGCCGTCATATACACCGTCATTAAATGTTTCAACTTCAATCATGTATAACTGACGATCTGTGTTAAGACTTGACTTTTTAGCTGCCAGATATAGATAATCTTTTGGCAATTTATATTTCTTGAGTAGCTTGTCCACATCTTTAATGAAATCAAGTTTGTGTTTTTCTTCTTTAATCTGCTTCTGTAAACTTGCGTTTCCTACGTTTCTTTTATCGTTTTCAGTCATCATTACATTATTTGTACTCATAGTAAATTCTCCTTGCGTAGTTCATTTTCTGTGTATCGGCAATATTCATCCCATAATCCTTTAGCATAAATATAATTTTTGCCTTTCAATCCCATCTTCTTCTGTTCTGCTTTCAAGTCTTGGAATGTAAACTTGCGTGAGCATATCTTTTCTTTTAAGAATCTAGTTGCAATCTGCCCTACCTTATACATGTCCTCACGCTTCAAATTTGCAGTTAATTTCTTGTAGGTACTCAATTCATCATCTGGAATTTTGTAAGGTGTTTTTGGCAAGTTTTTCGGTGAAAAAGGTGAGATATATTTGTAAGTTCCATCATCACGGATTCTACTCTTCTGTGCCTTCAGTAACTCGGCAACAGTATCCAGATGTTTCACATCAAATCTAAACAACACTTCTTTATCAGTTTCTTCTATATAATAAGGAATATCTTTGTTTATCTCTCGAATCGCCTTTATAATGTTATGTCCTCTAATTAGTGAAGGGATATAAGCTACAAGGGTATATTCACCTCTATGCTTGCCTTTTCCGTAGTAATATATCTGATTACCAAATGAGCATTTTATGTACAAATCATCAAAGCTAGGATCTATTAATCCTGCATCAGTTCTAGGAAAATCATTAGTATCCATGTTATGTGCTGCTACAACACGATACTTTCCAAAATATTCTTTACGCTGTAAGAAATTAGCCGTAGTAATTCACTCCTTATTTAGTTGATTTTGATTTAGTTGTCTTAGGTGTAATACCTGTTGGCGGTGCATCATTTGTATTTTTGTATACATCACGCACCATCTTCTGAATTGTTCGCAGACTCAAGCCATATGAGAGCTGTAACTCAATAACCGCTTTGGAAAGTTCTTCCATTACTCTTCGTCCTCCTCGCCTGTAATAACGTCATCATTATCTTCATCAGACTTATCGTCTAATTCATCGATCTCATCATCAATTTCTTCTCGTTCATGTTCGAGAAATTCAATCTTTTCTTCATTGTCATCAATCAATTCCTGGAGTCTAGCAATATCAAGTTTGCGAATAAGGAATCCGCCTGCTACCATAGCACCAAGAAATGTGCCAATGGCAACAGTTCCAAAATTGCAAAGCATAAACTGCCATAAGTGTAATTTAATCATCTGTATCCTCCTCGTCATCTGGATAATTTTGTAGTTCAAACTCTTCCTCTAACTCAAACTGCTCAGAATCGTAATAGCAAGGGTCGTTTAACTGAGCGTCTGGGTTAGGTGGGTTATACTTAGGATTCATCGTTACGTCCTCGATTTTCAAGGATCTCTGTGCAAATATCTCTGTCTTTTCTTTTTGATGCTACTAAATCAGCGATATGCATATCCCATAAGTTATGATATTTTTTTGATCCAAAGCGTTTTGCCCATTTTGTTTCTGTTTTAGTATTGTTAGGCTTCCACTGGAACGGTAACATATGGTAGTTAATATAGAAAGCAATGTCTCCTATATTATGATTCACAAATAAAGAATGCTGATTTGCAACCTCTTAGACCAACATCATATATGCACCAATATTTTCGTGTCCGTAATAGTGTGCCACACCATCTTCATCGAATGTCTGAGTGTATAATTTACCCATATCATGATATTTTGTAGCCACTGACACTGCATAATCGTTATGAATCTTTTTTGAAAAATCGTAAGCATCCGTCATATGTTTGCCAAGAGATTCCATATGATACGGATTCTTCTGGTCAAAGTCGTTATATATTTCTGAAACCCACGTACTTTCAAGTCTATAGTTATATTCGTCTTTATTGTGAATATGATCAACAAATTCAATCTTATCCCATCCTTCTTCAAGGAATGGAATCTGGAATTTTCTTGCCTGCTTCTCAATTACATAATCTGGTACTGGATGTTCTCTTCCAATGTTATCTTTTCTGCATTCATCAATTGGTTTTACGATCACCACACAAACTTTCTCACAATCAATACCTTTAATGGCATTGAGAATAGATCGTCTTGACTTCATAGTAATATTCGTTGCTTCAGCCACAACGTCAATACCATTTTTAAGATATTTAACGATTAGACTATGAAATGTCTGAAATACTTCTTTATTTTTGGACTGATCTTCTACTCTTCCACATATATTTTCTCTAATACCATCTGTTGATATGGTGATAACTTCATTGCCACTGTCTTGTGAAACAGTGTTTATGTATTGTGATTTGCCTGATGCGGATAAACCACATAATAGTGTAAGTCTTGGTTTTCTTTCGCTCATGATTCTCCTTTATTCTTCCTGATCTTGGTGTTTTAACAGATATTCTCTGCTAACATTTTTAAAACTCTGCCGTCCTGACATATCTCTGTATACAAATCCTTCTCTTTTAACTTTTGGATTGATAATACTGAATCCGTCAGCCTGAAGCTTAATCTCTTCCATTGTATCTGGCGTTTTGTAGTGTTCATTGATAATTGGCACATGTTCTAAGTTATTATCATCACAGAATTTTGCCATTTCCTGTGTACCTTTACGAATTCCTTCAACTACCAAATTGAATACGAATAAACGATTCTCTTTAAATTTGTAAGGATTTCCTTGTACATTACCTGTACCTTCGCCCTGTAAAACAACACGATCATATTTATTTGCAATGGCATAATCAGTTAAAACTTTTTCAATATTATATTTATCGGCAAGTTCCCAGTAAATATTAGAATCATGGTGACATTTCTGATCTCTGTCAGCTTGTCTAACATTTCTACTGCATACAATAAAGTCAAATTTGTTCTTGCCTTTCTTACGATCAACAGCATATGTACATGACGTTCCGTCAATCTTTTCTGTTTGAATCCATTCATTTGTTGATTCAAGCCATAGTGGGCAATTTTCAATTCTATCTTCATCGGTTTTTACAATCCATGATGGAAAATCTTTAGGATTGTCTCGTTTTTTACCGAAAATCATGAATAAGATTTTTCTACCGATGCTATATCTCATCATTTTTCTAATAATTGGTTTTGAGAAAACTTTTTTATGTCTGGCTACCATAGACTGCTATTTAGCATTTGTATCTACTTTATTGGCTTTTCTTTTTGCAACCTTTTCAGAAGCATATGTAATTCTCAATTCTTTTGTGACGTCATCACCGATTTGTTTATCGGATAGTTCGGGGAATAATGCAATTGGCATCGCCAATCCCTGACTGAAGCATTTAAATTTTCCTAGTTTCATCGTTTTAATCTTGTAATGCTTTGTTTCCAAGAAAGCAAATCTCTCATCATCTTCTGGGCATTTACTGTCAATTTCAATAAATACCGCTTTATCTCCTACTTTAAATTCCCCAATTTGGGCAATCAGCACCCAACCAAGAACTCCAATCAATTCAATTTTATCTGCGCCCTCGATTGGCTTAATCCATGCAATTTCTTCAATATGTGCTAATGCTCTTTCTTTTGTCAAGTTCCTTCTTACCTTAGTAAGTAGTGCGCACTTTATCCTATAGGAACTTTGCTAATTTTTCCTTTCCTTTAAAATTTAATCTTCTATCATGTTTCCTTTTGCCTTATTGCAAATTTCACACATTAGTTGATAGTTGCTAATATCATCAATACCACCTTTAGATCGTGGTATAATATGATCTTTTGTTATTAAAATTTCATCACCATCATCATCGACTGCATATAAATTCAAGTGATAGCTCTTGTCTTTCAAACCTTTTTCTTTAGCAAAATATTTACCTTCGATTCCGCACTTAACACATTTGCAGCCTTTAGTGAAGAATGTCTGATATCTCTGGCTATTGCCTTTAATCAAATCGCCATCGAATTTAACTTTTACTTTATTGTTTTGGCTCGCAAACATAACATTTTCCACTTTATCCCTAACTTCATCAATAGAATAAATACCCTTTCTGATATATTTATGAGTTGGTTTGTGAGGTTTCTGTTTTGCTTTAGTTAAATCAAAGCCTTTTAGGAGTCTTTTTACTTCGCCCAAACTATACGTCTCATCAAATAATGCACACCCCTTCCAAGCAACACAGGTAATCTTTGTGTCATTGGTTGGTGCCATAGGATTATTATGTTTATGAGAGTCGGTATCTAAATCTAATAACTCCTGTACTGTTCGAAATGATTGTTTTAGTCTCTTCTCACCGACCTGATAATATATTGTTAGCTTTCTTATCTGATGTTTGGACATGTTTATACTCCTTTCTTTATTTCAAAGCCAAATTTTATTTCTCTTGTTTCTTTTTGCTATAGTCACAGTCAATCGTAATTTTGATCCGTTTGATTATAGATGAATTCTCGTATTCGGTAACGTCTCTTGTTATTGAACCATTACACTTTTCACACTGCTGCGAGTGTCTTGCTATCATATTTAACGTAACAGCCGCCATCTCTGCACATCTATGGCAAACATCTACCTCAGAAGAACCAAGAACTGACTGATCAGGGCTATTGATTCCAAGGTATTCAACTGTTGGTATTGTTAATTTATGATGTTTGTCGGTACACTCTTTGTTGCAGAAATCACAGTAATATTTTGTTTCTGTTTTCTTCATTAATTACATCCTCTGTTATATGCATTTTATTAATCATTCATCATATTCAATCGTCATTGTGTGTTCTGTTTTTGGATAACGATTACGGCTTGCAAATGAACCAATAGTGTCAATGTATGGGATCGCAAACTTATCTTGTTTGGCAGTTTGTTTAATTCCAACCTCATTCTTGCAAGCGTTTGAAAGAAATGTATTTATCCGAGCATTTATCCTCATGCATTTACCGCACAAATCTAATCGTTGGATTATAATAGAATTGTCATCTGGCTCGCCTGCACAGAATCTGCTTGAATATCCATTGGATGTAATGAAAGGGAGCGTAATGTCATAGTGATTGTGTGTACATTCAGCCCCACAAAAATCACAATAATATTCTTCAATTGTTTTTTCTTTCTTCATTCTTTAAACCCTCCAATCATATACACCTATTTGATCAATAATTTCATTTAAAAATTCAACAAGGTCGCTTGCATCGCCAACAAACATATTGCCCTGTGTCTTGATTTCGTATTTATAAGATGACTCATTTTCAGCAAGCTCAACTAAATATCCATTTCGTGGATATCCACCTGTTGAATATTCAAAAACTGAACCTTTGTTAACTGTTTCATATTTAGGGTTCAATGCAAATCCATCATTGACTCTTACGTCTTCATTGGCAATTCTTAAAGTACAATATCTATGATCGCCTTTTCTTGCATAACATTTTAATTTTGGTTTATCTTCAAAATAAATTTGCTTAGAACATCCGTTTTCGTCATAAACTCTACGGTATTTCTTAACGTGAAACATTACGCCATCTTTAACTTTATAAACATCCTCATAGTCTGATGCAAAAACCTGTTCCATATTTCTCCTTTCTGTGCTATAATAAATTTGCACATGAATCAAAAGTTATTTGAGAACGGTGTAATTTTGTATACGAGATACCACTTCTTAATTGAGGTGGTATCTTTTTTGTACACAAAACATTTATTTTATGAATCCTGTTTTACTGGAACCCATTCAGTTACAGGAACCATTTTATCTACTCTCTTCACTTCGTATGGCTGATCATAGAATTCATCTCCCTGCATTTCTGTCAGCCCCTTAAACCAATCAATCGCAAAATACTTGTCTCGAATTTTAATAATGCTTGTCATTGGCTTAACCCATCTCAGGTCATCTCCTGAAATCTCATCTACATGTATGTGCCGATAATCATAAATTAATTCTTTAAGCTCGCCTTCCGTTAAATCAATTCCTTCTGTAATTTTGTCGTACATGATTTCTTTGAAATTTTTGCTATAATAGTTTTCGTCATCCCATTTTGTTTTATCTGTAATCATTCTTCTATCTCCTTTTGTCAAATAATTATGATTGATCCATTTCTTTAACTTATCATTTGCATTCATGAGTGCACTCTCTCTACTAGTACATCTGATCTAAATGTACATACTGGACGAATGTTAAAAGACTCCGCACAATAACATTGTTTGACAACACCACATGTATCAACAGCACAAATAGCTGAACAATTTTCTTCTGATACGGCAGTTAATAATACCCATTCAATATGACCTGGAAATTTTGTTGGGTACTCTAAATACTCCCTGTATAGCCTATATTCGTCTAAAGTTAGTAAAGAAACTTTATCAATACTTATTTCATTCGCCATTGTTCCATCAAGTGCCATTAAATCACGTTCCATATACTGCAACACATCATGATGACAATTATCTTCAATTTCACATCCGATATATTTTAAATCGTGACGAAGACGACTAGGTTCCCATCTGTTACAATATGTGTCGAATGGCTTTGTATCACTCAAAAAATCTTTCATGATGCAAAAACAAGTTTGAGCATATTTAAACTGATTTAATACGATCCATTCATACCCTGCTACCTTAAAGGTATCACCAGCATTTAATGTTTGAAGCTCTACTTTTTCTGAGGTACAATCATTTTCTTCCGACTTCATCATGTCTTTATCTTCAATTACTTTTACGACCGCCTTGGCAATGTCATAAATATCTTCTTTATCTAACGTCAAGTTTTCTCTCCTTTACAAATTTTCTATATTGTTTTGTATACTCATAAGAATCTTTAAATATATTACAGATACCGTTGTACATGCTTGGCTCAAATTGTTTGACGATATCAAGTTCGTTTTGATAATCTTTACCGAACGGACACCCACAACAGCCTGTCCTTTTTAACCCATATCTGCTATAACAATCCGAGTGACTAATCTTAAAATATGCACAATATTCTGATTTGTCGCTATCCAAATACCAAAAAATTGGTCTATATTGATCACACTGCCCGACTTTTTTATCAAAACAGCTTTTATATCTTGATGCCCTTACTCCGCCTTCGGCTTTCCGAACACCTACAATACTTAGATCGTACCCATTGTCTTTTATTGCTTTATGAGATACATCTTTCTTAGCATAGTTACAACACTTCCCAGAAATCTTAAATTGCGGTGGATTCTGGACTATAAATTCTTTTAAAAATCTGTTGTAGTTAATGTTGAAACTACTCAATCTTTTGCCATTATTTAATGTACCGTGTGAATCACACCACCACATAAGAGCAGATTTGCACTTCGGATACTTCTTGTATAAATCATCAAATGGTTTGTCTTCCCATTGGAATCCGTGACCTTGCAATCTATACATCATTTCGCTGACATACTTGGACATAAATGGTTGCCCATATATCTTGCACGATAACGGAATTGCTTTAATTGCTTTCTGTCGGATGATCTCAATACCATATTTGGTTTCAAGATATTTCAGATGATCTTTAGTTGCTTGATACTCTAAACCAGTATCAAACCACATGTAATCAACCTTGTTATGTATGTCGCATTTCCATATAATGTCTAGCATCACATCACTGTCAGCTCCGCCAGAAATTGAGCATAAAATCTTTTTATAATCAGTTCTGTTTATAATTGACCATGCCCGAATCATGTTGTCACAAATTGTCTTGTTTACAGGGCATGTGCCCAATAATTCATCAATATTCTTAGGTTTCTTAACCAAATGTACTTCCTCACGAAAATTTATTTCGTTTTCCGTGAGGTAAAGCCATACTTGGTGAGTGTCTTTTTACATCACTATCACATTACTTTTTCGATACAATCTAACCAACGATCCGTTGAATCATATCTTCGTGAAAACCTTTATATTCTAAAGGTAATTAGCACAGATGGTTGAAGCCTAACCAATCGGCAGCACAGCGTCTCCGATATATTTCATATCTAAGATTTCGCAATCTTTCATTGGATGATCTGGATTCTCATTATTGTAATCTCTTACAAACATATCGAGCCAAAAATCAGAATACTCGTTATCATCTTTTGAGTTGAATACTGCATATCTGTATGCATTTTTATAGTTTCCCTTTGCTGTAAAATATGCTAGTTTGATTTGATATACTGGCAATTCTATTCTTGTTTTGATAAAGTTCTTTGGGTGTGTATCACGTAGCTTAGATCGTAATTCTTCATCAAAAATTTCAACTGTATCAATTCCTGTTCTGATAGCGCATTCATCAAAAAATCGGTTAGGATGCACTGCTTTTCACCACCTTTCTATCTTATTTTATATATCAAACGTCGATTCTATAATTGCACTGCGGACATGTAATGTGACCGAATGCTTCAACATCTGGACAATCTATAATATATCCATGTCCAGTATCCCATGGAGAATTTTGACACCTACATACATCTTCCATTTCATAACTTAAAACTGCGCCACAATTTTTACAGGTTGTCTTTTTCTTTGTTCCTTCTTTTAAAATTTCAATCATTTGCCAATCTCTCCCCATCGTGGTGTAACAGAAAATACGCTAAAACTTGGGCAATTGTCATCATATGTAATAGAAGAAATCGTCCATCCTTTGATCAACTCTTCAGCGTAATCAAGATCATCTTCTTCATAATATAATCTGTCATACTCGTATACTGCGTTGTCACTATTCAACCAATTAATGATAATCTCTATCAACATATTGAAAGATGGTTTCATAATATCTCCAGACAATACAATATCCCACTGTTTCATATATTCTTCATCTAAAGCATCGTCATCTCTGTTTTTTGTCGGTATCCATCCAAAGTATAACTTTCCGTCTACTTCTTTAATTCCACGTAATTCATCTGCTGTTTCTCCATAAATATCAACAATGAATCTCAATGTCTTTTCCAACGTCCCGTTAAATGTATCTTTTAGACTTCCCGATACTATGAAAGGTTTATCGTTCGTGAACATACGCTTACCACTCCTTTCGCAAATTAAATATTTCTTTTATGTAAATTGATTATTTCCTATGAAATAAGTACCACTGATCCAGAAATAAGCGTTCCGTTATCCAAGACAATGTCCTGAACGTCAATTTCTTTTAAAGTGGTAATTGTTTCGTTATACGTATTAATTCCACTTATTATAATCAAGTCTTTATCAAATTTTTCTAGCTTAGAGATAAGATCTCTTACTGTAACAGGGTTGCGTCCAAAGACCCCATAGTCTTCTCTT
>ENA-OVFS01002003-OVFS01002003.1-human-gut-metagenome-genome-assembly--contig:-NODE-2003-length-10559-cov-9.372144_pt1 | contig 10559 bp, 9 predicted proteins | sample MGYA00237763_ERZ505405 | MGnify/ENA primary metagenome ERZ505405 (study PRJEB26158, sample SAMN06016401) | human gut metagenome | biome: human gut; feature: ankylosing spondylitis patient; material... | reverse complement strand
GGGCTGCACCGGCGTCAAGCGCACCACCGGCCAGCACCCCGGCGGCATGGTCGTCGTGCCCGACACCTACGAGATCTACGACTTCTGCCCCATCCAGCACCCGGCAGATGATGTGGCGGGCGGCCTGCTGACCACCCACTTCGAGTTCAAATACCTCCACGACACCCTGCTCAAGCTGGATGAGCTGGGCCACGATATGCCCACCTTCTACAAGTATTTCGAGGAGTATACCGGCATCCCGGTGGACAGCATCCCCATGAACGACCCCAAGGTCTACAGCCTGCTCACCAGCCCGGAAGCGCTGGGCGTCACACCGGAGCAGATCGACAGCCAGACCGGCACCTTCGGCATCCCCGAGATGGGCACGAACTTCGTGCGCGGGATGCTGGTGGAGGCCCGGCCCAAGAATTTCTCCGAGCTGATCCAGATCTCAGGACTGTCTCACGGCACCGACGTCTGGACGGGCAACGCCGATGAACTCATCCGCAGCGGCACCTGCACCATCGCGGAGGTCATCGGCTGCCGCGACAGCATCATGCTCTACCTGCTGCGCAAGGGCCTCGAGCCGAAGATGGCCTTCGACATCATGGAGGCCGTCCGTAAGGGCAAGGTGGCCAAGGGCGGCTTCGCGCCCGGCTGGGAGGAGGCCATGCGGGAGCACGAGGTGCCGGACTGGTATATCGAGAGCTGCCGTAAGATCAAGTATATGTTCCCGAAAGCCCATGCCGTGGCCTACCTGATGTCGGCCATCCGTCTCATGTGGTTCAAGCTCTACCACCCGCAGGCGTTCTATGCGGTCTACTTCACTGTCCGCGGCGATGACATCGACTACGAAGCCGCTGTGGGCGGTGCGGCGGTGGCCCGCGCCCACATGAACGAGGTCAAGCGCCGCCTGAAGGAGGAGAAGAATGCCAAGGACGAGGACGTCCTCGTCTCGCTCCAGCTCGTCAACGAGATGCTGGTGCGGGGCTACGAGTTCCTGCCCATCGAGCTGGGCAAGAGCCGCGGCTCGAAGTATGTGGTGGAGGACGGCAAGGTGCGCCTGCCCTTCTGCTCCCTGAAGGGTCTGGGCGGTGCCGCCGCCGATGCGCTGGAAAATGTGACCATCCACGGCGAAGAATACCTCTCCATCGAGGAGCTGCAGCAGGCCTCCGGCGTCGGCAGCAGCATCATCGACCGCCTGCGTCAGGTGGGCGCTCTAGGCGACCTGCCCGAGAGCAGTCAGGTAAGCTTCTTCTAAAAAGATGTTGACACCATATGCGACACCATATATAATGGAGATAGGAGGATCAGGATGTCAAAATGGGATAAACTGTTGGCAAGGATATGCTCTTTGAGCAAAGACCTCCGGTTCGATGAACTGCGCAGGGTCTTGGAAAGCTATGGCTATGAGATGAGCGCACCCCGGAGCGGCAGCAGCCATTACACCTTCCGCAAGGCAGGCTGCTATCCCATTACGATCCCGAAGCATGAACCAATCAAGAAAGTCTATGTCGAAATGGTGAGACAGATCGTAGAGAGCGAGGCGAAGAACGATGAAGACGCTGAATGATTATCTGGCACTGTCCTATCGGATGGAAATTGTCAGAGACAGTGACGAGGGCGGTTTTGTGGCCTCTTATCCGGACCTCCCGGGCTGCATCACCTGCGGAGAGACGGAGGAAGAGGCGCTGAAAAACGTTTTGGACGCCAAAAAGGCATGGCTGGAGGCCGCGCTGGAAGAGAACATCGAGATCCCTGAGCCGGACAGTCTGGAGGCGTACTCCGGGCAGTTCAAGCTGCGCCTGCCCCGAAGCCTGCACCGCGCGCTCGCAGAGCATTCGCAGCGGGAGGGCATCAGCATGAATCAGTACTGTGTGTACCTTCTGGCGAAGAATGACGCTCTTCACGCCGGGTAAAAAATCAGTATAACTATAGCAAACCAATTTTTTAATGCAACGGCAACAACATTGGTTTGCATATCGCAGATATGCTGTTACGGTTGTGCTAATTTCTAACCTTGCGATAAAAAACGACCTCTGCGACCGGATGACCGGAAGCAGAGGTCGTTTTGTGTTGCGGGTATCGTTTTGAGCAGGGGAGAGGCTTACTCCACGCTGATTATATAATAGTAGACCGGCTGGCCGCCGCGGATGTGGCTGACCTCAACGTGGTTGGGGCACTTGGCCTTGACGATCTCGGTCACTTTCTCGGCATCCTCGTCGGAGACGTCGCAGCCGGAGATGATGGTGACGAAGCTGGAATCCTTCTTGCACATACCGCGGGCCAGACGATAGGTGGCCTTGGTGATGTCGTTGGAGGTGGAGACGATCTTGCCGTTCTCCAGCGCCATGATCTCACCCTTCCGGATGCGCTTGCCGTCGTACTCGCTGTCGCGGGCGGCGTAGGTGATGAGGCCGGTGGATACCTTGTCGGCGGCGGACATCATGTTGATGGTGTTGGCCTCGACGGTGGCAGAGGGGTCAAAGTTCAGCAGAGCCGTGATGCCCATGGGGACGGTGCGGGTGGGCAGGACGACCACCTGACGGTCGGCCAGCTTCTGGGCCTGCTCGGCGGCCATGATGATGTTCTTGTTGTTGGGCAGGACGAAGACGGTTTTGGCCGGGACGCTCTGGACAGCGGCGAGGATGTCCTCGGTGGCAGGGTTCATGGTCTGGCCGCCGGAGACGACCGCGTCAGCGGCCAGGTCGGTAAAGACGGCCTTCAGGCCCTCACCGGCGGCGACGGCGACAAAGCCGTAGTCGCGGCTGGGATCGACGGCAGCGTAGATGAACTCGCTGGCCGGGTCGGGCTTCTTCTCGGCGGAAGCCTGCTTCTCGAGGCTCTTGCCCTGCTTCTGGCGGGCAAGGAACTGCTCGTGCATATTCTCGATCTTGAAGTTGGTGAGGTAGCCGTACTTGATGGCCTCGCTCAGGATCTTGCCGGGGTCGGCGGTGTGGACGTGGAGGTTGATGACGTCGTCGTCCTCGATGCAGACCACGCTGTCGCCGTTGGATTCGGCGAAGGCGCGCATCTTTGCAGCGCTTGCGCCCTCGTTCTTGTTGATGAGGAACTGGGTGCAGTAGCCGTTCTTGATGTCCTCGACCTTCATCAGGTCATCGGTAAAGACGCCCTTGCCTGCGTTCGCGGTGGAGAGCTTGGCTTTGTTGGGCGCAGCCTCGCCGCCGGCCACGATGTCCTCCCCGTGGAAGACCTTGCCCATGCCCTCAAAGATGATCATGATGCCCTGACCGCCGGCATCCACGACGCCGGCCTTCTTCAGGACGGGCAGCAGGTTGGGGGTGTCCTCCAGAGCCTTCTGGCCCGCAGCGAGGACGACGTCCCACAGCTCGGCCACATCCTCCTTGCCGCAGGCGGCAGCTTCCTCCGAAGCCACGCGGGCCACGGTCAGGATGGTGCCCTCGGTGGGCTTCATGACGGCCTTGTAAGCGCCCTCGACGCCCTTCTTGAGCGCAGAGACGATGTCGGCGGCGTCGGCCTCCTTCTTGCCCTCCAGAGCCTTGGAGAAGCCGCGGAACAGCAGGCTGGTGATGACGCCGGAGTTGCCGCGGGCGCCGCGCAGCATGGCGGAGGCGGCGGTCTTTGCGGCCTCGCCCACGGTGCAGCTGTCGTCCATGGCCTGCAGCTCACGGACGGCTGCGCCGACGGTCATGCCCATGTTGGTGCCGGTGTCGCCATCGGGGACAGGGAAGACGTTCAGCTCGTCCACGCGGGAGCGCTGGTTGTTGATGTTGTTTGCGCCGGAAATGATGGCGTCGCGCAGGATCTTACCAGAAATCATTGCTTTTTACTCCTTATATCTTCCCGGTATCCCCCGGGCGGGCTTTGTCTCGTCAGGCGATCACGTCATCGACCGATACGACCACGCGGGCGACCTTCAGGCCGGTGGCCTGCTCCACCTCGTCCTTCACGCGGTGCGAGATGGCACGCGCGGCGGTGGAGATGTTCAGCCCGTAGCTGACGGCAATGTGCAGCTCGATCACGAGACGGCCCTCTTCCTGTGTGACACGGACGCCCTTGGCCGAGTCGTCCACGCCGCGCACGGCGCAGCGGACGCGGTCGGTCAGATCACGGGGGGCCATTGCGGCCACGCCGTAGCATTGTTTGGTTGCTTCGCCCACGAGCGTGGAAAAATACTCGGCTGAGAAGCTGACATCTCCCAGCGGAAAACGGGAAGTGATCATAGTCGCTCTGCTCCTTTTATTCATGATTGTACCCCTGTCCGCACGGCGGCGGGGCGGTGCGCAGGCCCGAAAGGCGGCGTACCGCTTTTATTATACAACTTTCTTCAGAAGCTGTACAGCACATAATTGCAGACGCAAAGGGGAAAAGTCTGGCACGGATCGCCGGCTTCGGACTGTTTCGACACCGGGGAGCCGGTATACTGGAAGACAGACGAAGCCGCCAAGAGCCGTATTCCTAGTGTTAGTATAGCACAAAATCCTTCACTGTGCATCCATTTCGCGAATATTTATCCAACGAAACAAGAGGTGATTGTGAATAAAATATAAAACATGACGCGGACGTCTTTATCTTACTATGAAAAAGTGCTAAAATCTAAAGTGGGAAGAGTAGGACTGTGTCCGGCGCAGGATGCAGGAATATTTGATCAAGGTGATGAAGGCAGGAATTTGCTGCGGCTGCACAAGAGCTGCGGCCCCGGCGGCGGAAAAAGTTCATAATAGGAGTTGTTTTCATGAATATTCTGTTTTTCCTTTCCCCCAAGCAGGATCTGATGTATGTGTACGATGACTTCACCCTTCGCCAGACGCTGGAAAAATGGGAGAACAACCGCTACGCATCCATCCCGGTGCTCAACCGCAAGGGCGAGTATGTGGGCACCCTGACGGAGGGGGACATCCTGTGGGGGCTGAAAAAGTTCCACGGCCTTGACCTTGAGGCGGCGGAGGATGTACCCATCCGGGACTTCGCCCATAAGCGGGACTACAAGGCCGTCACCGTCACGACGAGCATGGATCAGCTCATCGAGGCGGCCATGAACCAGAACTTCGTCCCCGTGGTGGACGACCGGGGGATGTTCATCGGCATCGTCCGCCGTCAGGCCATCATCCGCTATTGCTACGACCGCTCCCGCGCTGCCGCCCCGGAGCAGCGCAGGAAGCCCGAAAAGCGTGTCCCGGCTGTGACTGGGGTGCAGTAAAACAGGAAAAGGCCCCGCCGCTCTGCATGAAATGTGCAGGGCAGCGGGGCTTTTCTATGCCTGTGGGAAGGGGAGAGTGGTGCTTCAGCCCACGGTGAGGCTGGAAGCGGTGAGCCGGTGGGTCAGGACAGCCTCGGCATCCTCGCCGCCCATGGCCAGCAGTTCGTCCACCGAGAGGGTGGTGGAGCAGAGGATGGTCTGGAAGGTGATGGTGTCGATGCCCTCAGCCCGCAGCTGGCGCAGCGTGGACAGCGGAGCGCGGAGAGAGGCCGTGAACCGTCCGACGCAGACGGTGAGGGTATTGCCGCTCTGAGTGCTCGTGTAGGAGATGCGCTGGCCGTCCTTGTCGGTGACAGTCAGGCCGGGGAGGGGAGAGGCGGGTGCGGACGGGGCGGCAGAGCCGCCGTCAGAAGAGGAAGAAGACTCCTCGGGGATAACAGGCTCTTCCGGCTCCACAGGGCGGGGGATAGAGACCTGCTGGATGACCTTGCCGTCGGCATCGGTGGCGGTGACTTTTGCGCCCGGGCCCAGCTTGTCCTTGATGTCGTCGAGGTCAAGCTCATTGCCGCGCTGCGAGAGGGCCTTGCCGTTGGGACTGCCGGCCTTGGCGGTCAGCTCGAGGCTGCCCGACAGATTGATGTCGCCGCTGCGGATGCCGTCGCCGCCACTGCTGCCGTCGCCGCCGTTGGCAGTGACCGTACCGCCGGAGATGGCGACACGGTCGAAGCTGCAGATGCCGTAGCCGCCGACTTTGCCGCCGCTGCCGCCAGCGGCGTTGACCGTATTGCCGGAGATGGTGACGCCGCCGTCGCTGCGGATGCCGTCGCCGCCGTAGCCGTCTTTGCTGTCGCCGCCAGCGGCTTTGACCGTACCGCCGGAAATGGTGACGCTGCCGTTGCTGTAGATGCCGTCGCCGCTCACATTGCCGCCGTTACCGCCCTTGGCGTTGACCGTACCGCCGTAGATGGTGAAGCTGCCGCTGTAGATGCCGCTGCCGCCGTCATATGTGCCGCTGCCACCTTGGGCAGTCAAGCTGTCAGTTTCGCCGCCGGTGATGGTGAGGCTGCCGTTGCTGGAGATGCCGCGGAGACCATAGCTGCCGTTGTCGCTGATACCACCGGTGAGAGAGTTGTCACCCTTCAGGGTCAGCGTCACGTCGCCTTTCGAAGTGATGGCGGAACCGGAGTCGGCCTTGATGTTTACGTTGTCCAGCGTGACCTCTACCTTATCGTCCTTATCTTTGGCCTCGATGGTCACGGTGTTGGAAGAAGCGGTGTCCTTGTCACTATTTGTGATGATGGTGTTGGTGTCCACCCTGTCGATGATCGTGCCCTGTGAGACCTTGTTCGTTCCTTCGGTGTCGCCCGCTTTCACAGTGATGTCACCATTTTCGATGTGCCATATATCGGCAAAAGCCGGGGCGGTAAGGGTGGTGAGCATCGCGGCAGTCAGGATAAACGCCGCTGCCCGCTGAGAGGCCGGACGGGGTGAATCGTTACCCCCCCCCCCCCGTATGGAGAGGCCGGCCCAGAACACGCATCGCAAGCTTACGATAAGACAGCATACAAAAACCTCCTTTGAATAGTGAAAATAAATGGTGAAACCGTAGAATATCAGGTTGCTTTGAATGTACCACATCTGCGGGGAGAAATCAATAAAACCTGCGCGAATCGCCCTGTTTCCTGCGTGAATGGAGAAGTTCGGACAGATCTTGGCTCTCCCCTTGGGAGCAACGGCGACGACCGCCGCCAGCGGCGGAAACAGGGAGGAGCTGTTGGGGCAGCGGCCAGCAGGATGCAAGCGACAGCGAAGCAGACGCTGGGTGCCGCAACCCGACCTTGGCGCGGAGCGCCTGAGAGGGCAAGGATGCTGACAAAGAGCTTTTCTGCGTTTTTTGCTCAAAAAACTGCCTGAAAGTACATTTTATTGGATTTTTATTCTGCTATACTCCGGTCAGAACGAAAAAACAGAGGAGGGGACCGAAATGAAAGACGTAGAGCTGCGATATGTAGGCGGTCATGTGGAGGTGTACACGGAGGCGGGGGCGTTCCTGTTCTCGGCGGACACCCTGCGGGAGGCGATGGAAGAGCTGGACGCCGCCTGACGCATTCCCGGGAATACCGGACGGTGGGTTAGAAAACACTAATGTAAAATCAAAGTAAAATCAAAGAAAAGAACAGTGCAAAAGAGCGCGGGAATTTTAAAATTCCAGTCAAAAAGGTGATTTTCCTGTAAAATAATGCTTGTTGAGCCGGGGGGTTCGATGATATAATAAAAAGGACGGCGTTTTGCATACGGAGAGCTGGGCGAAGCCGTCTTGTGCAATGGAGCAATAGGAAGATTTTAGGAGCATTGTTTTATGGACATTACACACATCACCTCTCTGCTGGGCGGTATTGCGCTGTTCCTGTATGGTATGTCGATCATGGGTGCCGGCCTCGAAAAGCTGGCAGGCGGCAAGATGCAGGGCGTGCTGCAGAAGCTGACCTCCTCCACCATCAAGGGCGTTATTTTCGGCACGCTCATCACCGGCGTGATCCAGTCGTCCGCTGGTACGGTCGTCATCTGTGTCGGCCTTGTCAACTCCGGCATCATGACCCTTACGCAGTCGGTAGGCGTTATCATGGGTGCAAACATTGGTACGACGGTCACGGGCCAGCTCATCCGCATGGCGGATATTTCGGGCGACAGCCTCATCCTGACCCTCATCCAGCCCAAGACGTTTGCGCCGGTGGTGGCGTTTATCGGCTGCATTTTTTATGTCTTTATCCGCAGCGCGAAAAAGAAGAACATCGGCCAGATCATGCTGGGCTTTGGCATCCTGTTCACCGGCATGAGCCTGATGGACACCGGCGTGTCCCCCCTGCGGGAGAGCGCCGTGTTTCAGGAGCTGTTCGTCACCATGACCAACCCCATCCTCGGCGTTCTCGTGGGTGTGGTGGTCACGGTCATCATCCAGTCGTCCTCGGCTTCTGTGGGTATTTTGCAGGCACTGTCCAGCACCGGCCTCGTTACCTTCAGCTCGGCCATCCCCATCGTGCTGGGTGCCCACATCGGCACCGCGTTCACCCCGCTGCTGACCATCGGCGGCTCCTCCAAGGACGGCAAGCGCGCCGCCCTCATCCACCTGTACTTCAATATCATCGGCAGCGTCATCCTGCTGGCGCTGGTCTATGCGCTCCAGTTCACCATCGGCATCCCCATGTGGGGCGATGTGATGAACAAGAGCAGCATCGCAAATATCCACACCATGACCAGCGTCATTGCGATGCTGTTCTTCCTGCCCTGCAGCGGCGTGCTGTCCAAGCTGGCCATGATGACCGTGCCCAGCAGTGCCGAGGAGGCGCAGGAGATGAGTATGCCGGTGCTGGACGAGCGTCTGTTCAAGAGCCCGGCCGTGGCCCTGCAGCAGGCCAAGAATGCCGTCGTCAAGATGTCCCGTCGTGCGGCCCGCAACGTCGGCCTTTCCACCCCGCTGCTGCTCAAGATGGACGAGGACGTGGTGAGCGCCATTGATGTCCGCGAGAACCTCATCGACCGGATGGAGGTCGAGATCTCTAACTACCTCATCAAGCTGGCTGATCAGGAGCTGGGTGATGCGGAGAGCCACGAGGTGACAGAGCTGCTTAACTTCGTCACCGAGTGTGAGCGCATCGGCGACTACGCCGTGAACATCAAGGAAAAGGCGCAGGAGCTGGCCGATAAGGAAGTCACCTTCAGCGAGATGGCCCAGCAGGAGCTGAAGCTTCTGGATAAGGCGCTGGAAAAGATCCTGGCCCTTACGACGGATGCATTCGAGGCGGACGACGGCCGGATGGCCAGTCAGGTAGAGCCGCTGGAGCAGGTCATCGACATCCTTGTGGAGAAGCTCCGCGCCCAGCACATCAAGCGCCTGAAAGACGGCATCTGCTCCATCGATACCGGTGTCGTCTTCCTCGATGTGCTGAACAACGCCGAGCGCATCTCCGACCACTGCTCCAACATTGCCGCCCGTCTGGTGGGTATGGAGGCAGGCGAGGACTACGACTCCCACACCCTCAAGAATATGATGCACCACAACCCCACGAAGGAATATATGCTCAACTACGAGCAGTGCCGCAAGGATTATCTCATCCCGCTGGAACAGCTCGAAGCCTGATGAAAGACGCAAAAAGCCTGACCGTCCGCAAGCGGTCAGGCTTTTTGCTTATCCGCCGAGGTCCTCCAGCTGCGCCCGCAGGGCGGTCTCCCCGGAGACGTAGAAGCCCTGCTTGAGCCGGATGGCGTCGGCCTCGGGCAGAAGGTTGACGTAGATGCCGGTGCGCAGGAGGCGCTTGTCGGGCAGGCCGTTCTCCGTGCAGGTGTAGACCACCACCCGTCCACCCTCGTCGCAGAGGTAAAAATCCGTGCTGCCCTGCCCTGCGCGGCCCTGCGCGGCCAGCCCCGGCTCGGAGGCGGGCGTTTCTGTGCCGGAGTCGGCAGGGAAGGGGAGCTTGGGCAGGGCCATCCAGAACAGGCTGAACACGATGGTGAAGATGCAGACGGCATAAAAAACGCAGAGCCAGACCTTGCGCATGACAGTGGACTCCTTTCGGGGCAGAATGATGTTTCAGACGGTAGTATGTGCAAAAACCAACGTCCTCAGACAGAAGCGCAGAATTTTCACACCCGGGTGCTGTACTTTGACGGGGCAGATGTGCTATACTAATATCGTATCCGGTCGATTTCCCCCTTGCAGAAGAGGGCAGCGAGGACTATAATGTATTATTATGGCTGCGGGCGGACTCGTCCGCAGCAGGACGAACAGGGAACAGCACCCTTCGGCGGTGCTTTGATGCGAAAATTGCGATAGGAGGGGATCCTTATCTCAAACAATGAAAGACGAAAGATCCGCAGCGACGGTGCTCTCCGGGAGAGACGCCCCGCCGAGGAGACGCCCCGCCGCAGCCGTGCGCCGCGGGAGCCGGAGGAAAAGAGCGGCCACCCCGTCCTGCGGTTTCTGGGCCGCACCCTCATCACCCTCGTCTGTCTGGGCATCATGGCAGGCAGTCTGGCGGCAGTGGGCGCAGTCTACTATGTGGTGCAGGCCACGGCCGGCGACGGCGACCTGCTGGATCTCGACAACATCGAGCTGAGCCAGTCGAGCCTTGTGGTGGCCACCGACCCGGACACCGGCGCACAGGTGGAGTACGCCACCCTGCGCTCCTCTAACAGCCACCGCGTCTGGGCCGACCTCGAGCAGATCCCGACCAACCTACAGTATGCATTCATCTGCACCGAGGATAAGGATTTTTACACCGAGCCGGGCGTCAACTTCAAGCGCACCATCGGCGCGATGATCAACGAGTACCTGCTGCCCATCTACAGCTCCAAGCAGGGCGCTTCCACGCTGGAGCAGCAGCTCATCAAGAACCTGACC
>ENA-OVFS01002002-OVFS01002002.1-human-gut-metagenome-genome-assembly--contig:-NODE-2002-length-10563-cov-2.728017_pt1 | contig 10563 bp, 11 predicted proteins | sample MGYA00237763_ERZ505405 | MGnify/ENA primary metagenome ERZ505405 (study PRJEB26158, sample SAMN06016401) | human gut metagenome | biome: human gut; feature: ankylosing spondylitis patient; material... | reverse complement strand
AACGCCGCCAAGCTTGCAGGCGCACATGAATTTATTTCAAACCTCGAAAACGGATATGACACATATGTCGGCGAACATGGAGTTAAACTTTCGGGCGGTCAAAAGCAAAGAATAAGTATCGCAAGAGTATTCTTAAAAAATCCGCCTATACTTATTCTTGACGAAGCGACCTCCGCACTTGATAATGAAAGCGAAAAAATCGTGCAAGACTCACTCGAAAAACTTGCAAAAGGCAGAACAGTGTTCACAATCGCCCATAGACTTACAACAATCCGTAATGCAAATATGATTCTTGTCCTCACCGAAAACGGTATCGAAGAGCAAGGCACACACCAAGAATTGATTGATAAAAAAGGATTGTACTACAACCTATACAGTATGTACACATCACTATAACAAACAAAAATGCGGTCTGTATGACCGCATTTTTTATAGTAGTGGTGCTACTAACCTTATAATATGTCCTAAAAGCTTTGTGAAAATATTAAAATGTTTAACGTCCTCTAATGTAATCTTCTGCGACAATTCAAGCGTGTCTTTGAAATCACGTTCAATATCCATAACCGCCGGTACATTAAGCATATAAGCCGCACATTCATAGTGAAGATACAAACTTCTGTAATCGTGATTTACCGTACCGACAATGGCTTTTTTACCGTCACTTATCGACATTTTTGCGTGAACAAAACCGGGTGTATATTCGTATATTTCTATACCTGCTTTCAAAAGTTCCTTATAATATGTTCTCGCAAGATAGAACGCATATTTCTTGTCGGGAATATGTGGCATTATAATCTTAACGTCAACGCCCCTTTGAGCCGCATACTTCATACACTCATACATCTCGTCATCAATAACAAGATACGGCGTCATTATATAAGTATATTCCGACGCATTGTTCAGATTATTTATATATGCACGCTTTCCAACATAAACTTCATCAAGCGGAGTATCGCCGAACGGTATTACAAATCCGTCCGTACTTACGGAATATTTTTTTGACGCTTGGATATATTCACCGCAATCCTCAATGTGTTCATCATTTACGTTCCACATTTCAAGAAACATAGCAGTAAATCCCGCAACAGCCTCGCCTCTGAGCATAAATCCCGTATCTTTCCAATGCCCGAAACGCATCTTTTCATTAATATATTCATCTGAAATATTTATACCGCCGCAAAACGCTGTCGCGCCGTCTATAACCATTATTTTTCTGTGGTCACGATTGTTTTGGTGAGTTGACAAAAGCGGTACAATCGGCGAAAATATACGACATTTAATACCATGTCTTTCAAGATATTCATTGTATTTTCGCGGAAGCGTCACGATACAGCCCATACCGTCATACATAACGCGAACTTCAACGCCCTGTTTAACTTTTTTCTTTAAAATTTCAAGAATTTCATTCCACATACGGCTCGTGTGATTTATAATAAAGAACTCCAAAAATATGAATTTCTCCGCTTTCAAAAGCTCCTTTTTCATATCCTCAAACATTCTCTCGCCTATGCTGTAATACTGTACACCCGTATTTGTGTAAGCAGGAGAACCGCCGTATTTCGATAAATACCTTGCAAAGCCGTCCTGATTTTTATCGGTCTGATAAATATTTTTCATAACATCTTCGTCTTGAACAAGATACTTTTTGTTTGCCTCTTGAATAGTCTTGTAATCGTCACCTATATTCATTGACACTCCCTGCGCCCTTGTAAACAGATAAAACAACGCGCCGAATATAGGTATAATCGCAATAAGCGTTATCCACGTCATTTTAAAAGTAGATTCCTCTGTACGATTAATTTCAAATATTATAAGTACGGCACTCAAAACAGTCGAAAGACCGAACAAAACCTTTGAATAGTCGGAAATCCATATATACATTGCAACAAACGTAATGATTTGCATTAAAAGCATTACCATTGCAACGAATTTGTTTGAATATAAAAGTCTGTAAATCTTTTTCATTCAAAATCCTCCTTTCAAACGGCTATTTTAAATTTTTTATATACGCAAACGTTTTTTCTTCCCCTTCTTGCTGCAACATCATAAGCCACCCTTCAAGCAGCTTTGCAGTGTTTGGGTGCATACTTGTCTTAGCATTTCCCTTTAAGAAATATTCTATCGGATTATCGTTTGTATATTTGTCGTCCAAATAAATTTTTCCTGCCGCAACACGGTCGCAAAACATTTCTTTAACATATTTTAACGGCATTTCGACCGCCTCCATACGTCTTGTTTTGGGATTGTAGTCTGTCCAATATTCAAAGTGATGTTTGTTTCTTCCCTTGTGGTGCATCCACGCCTTTGAATAACCATATTCACGTCTTTCGCCCTCTGTCGGACTTCTGTCACCGAGATAAAATCTTGCTCCCGGTAAAAATTCAGTCGGTGAATATTTCGACAAATCGTGACGCATACCCTGCCACAAAATTCCGCACCTTAGGCAATGATACATTACCTTGTGACGGTGCCTTGTGATTGTCATAAAATGTTTTATAAAATGCCACATACAGTGATTCTTCCTTTTTCTATAATAGTTTATTATATCACAAATACCGACATTTTACAATACCAAAACGTTGCACCGCTTCAAACAAAAAATCGGTTGCCAAAATTTCGGCAACCGATTTTCGATTAGTTACTTCTTCTTTCCATTTCCTTATAAATATCTTCCCAAGTCATACCGTTGTCAACCAGCATAACAGTAAGGTGATAAATAAGGTCAGCGGTTTCGTAGCTGATTTCGTCCTTATCGCGGTTTTTACCTGCAATAACAACTTCGGCAGCCTCCTCACCGACTTTTTTCAAAATCTTATCTTCGCCCTTATCGAACAAGTAATTTGTATAACTGCCCTCTTCAGGGTGTTCTGTCCATAACAACAGCCTGTTCACGTGCAAATACATCTGTCTTAGTCTGTTCCTTTGCGTCCTCAACAAGCTTGCCGTCCTCAATCTTTCTGAAGAAACAACTTCTGTTTCCTGTATGACACGCAGGGCCGGCAGGATTAACAAGTACAACAAGGCAATCACAGTCACAGTCAACACGAACTTCTTTAACGTACATATAATTACCCGAAGTATCGCCCTTTACCCAAACTTCCTGTCTGCTTCTTGACCAAAAAGTTGCTCTGCCTGTTTCAAGAGTTTGCTTAATCGTGTCCGCATTCATATATGCAACCATAAGCACCTCATTAGTTTCAATATTCTGCACAACCGCCGGAATGAGTCCGCTTGCGTCGAATTTAAGAGTATTTATTAATTCTTCCATTTATGTAATTCCCCTTTCAATTTATATAAAACAAATTTATTTCATTTCCATCAAGTTCCAATTCTTTGCTATATAGTCCACACCCGAAATTATTGTGAATACAACCGAAATCCAAATAAGTATATCTGAAATCAATTTAGGGTGTACACCCAAGAATGTATTTTGAATCGGAAGTAAAAGCATTGCAACGATAATTGCAACCATTTGCGTAACGGTTTTAAGTTTGCCCCACATACTTGCGGCAACAACCTTGCCTTCACCCGCCGCAACAAGTCTTATACCCGCAACCGCAAATTCTCTTACAAGCACAATCATCAATGCCCACACACTCATACGGTCATAGTACATCAATATCAAAAATGCCGCCGTTGTAAGTACCTTGTCCGCAAGCGGATCGACGAATTTGCCGAAAGTCGTTACTTGATTATATTTTCTTGCAACGTGACCGTCTATTGCATCAGTTATCGACGCAAGTACAAAAACACCAAGTGCCGCATAATGACACATTACGTTATCTATCATAAACAACACCATAAATATCGGTACAAGAACTACACGAATCATTGTAATTTTATTAGCTGTATTCATCAAATCACCTCCGCTTGACCTGTAAGGTCATATTCATCTGCGTCAAGAATTTTCACTTTTATAATATCGCCCGGAGTGACTTCTTCCTCCGTTGCAAAATATACTTTTCCGTCAACGTCAATACTGTCGCCGCGACTTCTGCCGTAGAACAAGAAACTTTCTTCATCGTATCCCTCAACCAAAACTTCAAGCGTTTTGCCAAGCTTAGCCTTGTTAAGTTCAAGCGATATTCCCTGTTGAAGTGTCATAAGTCTGTCAAGACGTTCTTCCTTGATTTCCTCATCAACCTGATTCGGAAAATCAGCCGCAGGTGTATCTTCTTCCTGTGAATATGTGAAAGCACCCATTCTGTCAAAACGCACCTTTTTAACAAACTCATAAAGGTCGTTAAACTGTTCCTCTGTTTCACCCGGAAAACCTACAATTATAGACGTTCTGATTGTGCAGTCAGGCATTTTTTCTCTTATTTTATTGATTCTCTCAACCATTTGTTCTTGAGTTGTACGTCTTGCCATACGTCTTAAAATCTCATTGTTGCCATGCTGTACGGGCATATCGATATAATTGCATATTTTATCATATTTAGCCATTGTATCAATAAGACTGTCCGTAATAGCCTCGGGATAGAAATAATGCACTCTTATCCACTCGATACCGTCAACAGTGACAAGTTTTTCAAGCAACTTGTCAAGCGAATATTCGCCGTACAAATCTTTTCCGTAACGTGAAGTATCCTGTGCAATAAGTATAAGTTCCTTAACACCGTTTTTCGCAAGATTTTCAGCTTCTTCAACTATATCTTCAATTTTTCTGCTCCTAAAATGTCCTCTAATCATAGGAATAGCACAATAAGTACAGTTATTGTCACAACCGTCGGCAATTTTCAAATATGCCGTATATGACGGTGTTGACAAAATTCGCGGAAGCCGTTCATCCGGAGTTCTGTCATTATGACCGCATATTACAGGCTTTTCGCCCTTAAATGCCTCGCGGATAACCTCCGCGATTTTATCATAATCACCTGTTCCGACTATTGCGTCAACCTCGGGTAGTTCGATTAAAATATCAGCGCTGTATCGTTCTGCCAAGCAACCTGTCGCAATAAGCAATCGACATCTTCCGTTTTTGTATTGAGCCATTTCAAGTATAGCGTCTATTGATTCCTGTTTAGCCGACTCGATAAAACCGCAAGTATTTACGATTATGACATCGGCGTCCGACGGATTATACGTTATATTAAAACCGTCATTTGCCAATATACCGAGCATAATTTCGGCATCTGTCTGATTTTTCGCACAGCCAAGCGAAACAAGACCGATGTTATACATAAGTTTACTCTCCATATTCTTCTTTTATATTATCTATACAATTTTTAATGTCAGAAAAGCCGTAACCTCTGTACATAAAATATCGTATACATTTATCAATGTTTTTCTTTTCAAAGTCACCTTTAAGCCTTTTTTCAACAAGAGGCAAAAGCATATCTTCTTCGTCCTCATCAAGATACGAAACCGCCTCCTCAACGTATTCCGCATCTATACCCTTGCTGTAAAGCTCGGACTTAATACGTCTTTTACCGTATTTTTTCAAATTCTTTAAATCCTTTGCCTTTGCAATCGCATACTTTCTGTCGTCCAAAAAGCCGTAATTTCTGCAAAATTCAAGAATTTCATCTATATCTTCTTCCTTTGCACCGGCTCTTTTCAGCTTATCCGAAAGTTCACGCTCACTGTGTGAACGAAATTCAAGCAATCTCAAAGCCTTGTCTTTAGCCTCATCAAAGGTCAGTTCTTTTTTTTCTCTGTTATATCTCATAATACAAAGTAACCAAATAATTCTCCAAAATTAATTCCGCCGATAACCTTATCCTTGTATTTTCCTTTCAAATGGTCATATCCGCTTTGCATTTGCTCTGACCTAATGCCGTAGCTAAGCGACATATATGCCTCAATGTATGCGGAAAGGTGGTCACAGCCGCGTATAATCTGTCCGTCTATCGGATTGTATTTATCTTCGTTATACTTTTCGTTTATCAAGTCCGACGTAACCATATCGATTTCGCCGTCATCAATAATTTTAGAGTCAAATTCATTCTGCGTGTAATACTCTATCTCCCTGTGCCAAGCAGGCGGTAAAAGCGGATAAATAACTTCACGCATTTGTTCATCTTCTATTTCACTGATTATGCTGTCCAAGCCCTTGACGCTGTTCTTTACAGGTGACACAATATCCCTTGTCAAGACCTCGGGTAAATCGTGAAAAAGCCCCGAAAAAAAGTTGTTTTCAAGACGTTTTCTGCAAGGATTGTCAAGTTCAAGCGACATAAAGTACGACAAAATCGCAACGACAAGCATATGCCCCATAACAAAAGTTTCGGGCATTCTTACCGCTTTTGCCCACCTTTGTTGGTATCTCAGCTTTCCTATAAGCGACAAAAACTCTTGAAGATACTTACTTCCGGCAAAATATCTGAAGCCGTGAAAAGTATCGCAAGCCGCCAATCCCTGTGCCATTTCGGTTTTAACCTGTTCTATACCGAAAGTCTGCGGATTCATAGGATAAATTATTTTAAATTCCCAGTTGCTTGCATGGTAATGTGCGGCTTTTAAAATCTGTTTTTCAAGAGATGCGTAATCTTTGTCAAGATAATACTGTTTCATTCTCTCAAAGAAACCGCCGCCAATACCGTCCATATGTTCTTCAAGCTCGGAAAGTACCCAATTATCTATTTGAAAGCCTTTTTCTTTTACAAGTTTATGATAAATAGGCGGTTTAATGTCAGTAAGCACAATTCTGTGGAAAAACTCAAATATTCCGCCCTCAATAAGCTTTATCATATTAACGCTTTCGCCCTCACACTTTGCAAGCACATAAGCATAAAACATCTTGTGTGCCTGCTTGTCAAGCTCCGTAAAGCCGGTCCAAGGACGGATATGGTCGTTCCAACGCTGAATAGATGCCGCCTCATACATCAGAGAAATAAGAGATTTTTTAATCATTTAATTTTACTCCATCACAATATTATAACCGTTCTTTTCAAGTACCTTAATAACTCTTTCGCCGTGTTCTCTGCCGCCGACTTCACAAGCAATATGAATAATTGCCTCGTTCGGATCAAGTTCTGCACTCAATCTGTCGTGCTGTACCATTACGATATTCGCGTTTGCCTCGGCAAGAATGTGTGAAAGATGTTCCAAACTTCCCGGAATATCAAGAAGTGTAGTCTTGAATTTAAGCTTTCTCTCACGCGTAACAAGACCAAGCTCGATAATTCTGTGAATAAAGCTAACATCAATATTACCGCCAGAAAGTACGCAAGCGATTTTCTTACCCTTAACGTCAACCTTGTTGTTAAGAACAGCCGCAAGCGGTGTAGCACCGGCAGGTTCAACAACTTGCTTTGTTCTTTCAAGAAGCAGTAAAATAGCCTCTGAGATTTCTGCATCTGATACCGTCACAACATCATCTGCATACTTGTTGATAAGTTCAACAGTTTTGTCACCTGGTATTTTAACCGCAATACCGTCTGCGATAGTAACGGCAGAATCGGTAGTAACGTGTTTTTTCTCTTAAAATGAATTGTAAATTGCAGGAGCGCCCTCGGCTTGTACACCTACAATTTGCACACGCGGATTGATTTGCTTTATGCAAGCCGCAACACCGGCCAAAAGACCGCCGCCGCCAGCCGGTACAAGTACCATATCAACAGTAGGTAAATCCTCAAGAATTTCTATACCGATTGTACCTTGTCCTGCCATAACTTCAAGATCGTCGTATGGGTGAAGGAAAGTTGCACCCTCTTTTTCTTGAATTTCAACCGCTTTTTTGTAAGCGTCGTCATAACAATCTCCGTAAAGCACTACCTTGGCACCGTAACCCTCTGTCGCACTCACCTTAGCAATAGGAGCAGACTTCGGCATAACGATAGTTGCGGGAATGTTGTGAACGTGTGACGCATATGCAACACCTTGTGCATGGTTGCCGGCAGATGAAGCAACGGCTGAAGTAATTTCGCCTCTTTCAACAAGTGCGGCAATCTTATTTGACGCACCTCTTATTTTAAATGAACCTGTTTTCTGTTGGTTCTCAAATTTTAAATATATCTCTCCGCCTGTCATGTCAGAGAAAGTTTTAGATGATTCAATCTTAGTTCTGTGAATAGTCGGCTCAAGACGTTTAGCCGCAAGTTCAATTTCTTTTAATTCCAAATCCATTTTTTTCGCAAGTCCTTTCTTACTTTTTCTTATCTTATAATTATACCGCAATTATATCTATTTTTCAATAGCAGATTTTATTTATATGCAAAATCATTATATTATTCACAAAACAATTCACTATCTCCCCTCCTCACCCTCCTTTTTCTTCATATGCTTTCCATTCGGGCGGCCAATGACCGCCCCTACACACTTTCCTCTCTTTCCTCTCATTTCGTAGGGACGACCATCGGTCGCCCTCTTACCATACACAAAAACCCCACAATCCCCTCACCTTCCCTTGCAAACCGCCACAAAATATAGTATAATAAAAAAGTTGCATACAGAGATCGAAAGGAGTCGCAATAAATGGAACAAACGAAAGAAAATAAAATGGGTACAATGCCTGTAAACAAGCTGCTTGTAACAATGTCACTGCCTATGGTTATATCAATGATAGTGCAAGCACTTTATAACATAGTCGACAGTATATTCGTATCAAGACTTTCCGAAGACGCATTGACAGCCGTTTCAATGGCATTTCCAATGCAAAACCTTATGATTTCCGTAGCAGTCGGAACAGGGGTAGGTATAAACGCAATGCTTTCACGCGCACTCGGTGAAAAAAAGTTTGAAGCGGCAAACAAGACCGCCGAAAACGGTATATTTATAGAAGTTCTCGGATATGTTTTATTTTTACTTATAGGAATTTTCGTAACAAAGCCGTTTTTTCTTGCACAAGCGGGTGCAGGCGATATTGCAAATATGGGTATTGAATATACAAGAATTTGTCTGCTTATGTCATTTGGTATTTTTATGCAGATTGGTTTTGAAAGAATCCTTCAATCCACAGGACGAACAATATTCACAATGATAACACAGTCAACAGGTGCAATTATCAATATCATTCTCGATCCTATATTAATTTTCGGTTTGTTTGGTATGCCGAAAATGGGTGTTGCCGGTGCGGGTTGGGCAACTGTTATCGCACAATTTATTTCGGGTATATTGTGCTTTGTATACAGTTTGAAAAAATTTCCGATTCTAAGACTTACAAAGCATGATTGGAAATTCTCTTGGAGATTTGCTTGGCAACACCTTGAAGTCGGCTTGCCTATGGCGTTTCAGTTTTCGATAACCGCAATCGGTACAATGGTAATCCAATCGGCACTTAATTCGCTCGGTTCAACTGCCGTTGCGGCATTTACAGCCGGCTCGAAAATAGACCAATTTGCAACACAGCCACTTGCGTCATTGGGCGTTGCGGTTGCGACATACACTGCACAAAACTACGGCGCAAGAGAGCTTGAAAGGATTAAAAAAGGTGTGACGGGTGCGGCGATTATCGCAACGGTTTGCGGTATTGTAGGCGGATTTGTTGTTATTACGTTCGCAAAACCGCTTGTTGCATTGTTTGTCGGCAGCGGTCAGAATGAAGTTATGTCGCTTTCAAAAGAATACCTTGTTCTAAACGGTGTATTCTATGTGATACTCGGTTTACAGAAATGCTCTGCAAGGTATAGGCAGTAGTATGATTGCGTTTTTCGGCGGTGTTTGGGAACTGGTTATGCGTTCGCTTGTTGCATTTGTGCTTGTGTCGTATTTGAAGTTTGCGGCGGTATGTATTGCGTCACCTGTTGCATGGTTCGGGGCGACAATTTGGCTTATGATTGCTTACTTCGTTATCATAAATCGCATTATTAAAAAAGCAAATTTCGCTAAAATTAATTATTGATGTATATTTAATATTGCAAACTTTATCCTTTTTTGATATAATGAGTAGTATATTTAAAAAAAGAGAGGTATTAATATGACATCACAAAGTATAATACAGGGTATTGTATTACTTCTGTATCTTATCGCTATGGTAATGGTCGGATTTGTTTTCTACAAAAAAAATTCAACACATTCCGATTATGTACTTGGCGGACGCGGTATGAACGTTTGGGTAACGTCACTAAGTGCGCAGGCTTCGGATATGAGCGGTTGGCTGTTGATGGGACTTCCGGGTACTGCATATTTGTTGGGCTCGGGTGCTACAAACGCAATATGGACTGCAATAGGTCTTGCACTCGGTACATATTTTAACTGGTTAATCGTTGCAAAACCGCTTAGAAAATATACACAGATTGCAGGCAATTCAATCACAATTCCCGACTTTCTGCAAAACAGATTTCATTCAAAATCAAACGTACTTCGTATATTCTCGGCGTTGTTTATTTTGATATTCTTTACGGTTTATACATCGTCAATGTTTGCGGCAGGTGCTAATTTGTTTGACTATGTATTCGGTATCGGATATATACCTGCACTTATTTTGAGCGTTGTCGTTGTAACGGCATATACATTCCTTGGCGGATTTAAAGCGGTTTGTTGGACAGACTTGTTTCAGGGATTGCTTATGTTTGCCGCAATAATCGTTGTACCTTGCTTTATGTATAAAGGTCTTACTTCAAATACATTTGAATGGTCGGAAATCGGTAAAATTACACTTGGTGTATCGGAAGGTTTCGG
>ENA-OVFS01001998-OVFS01001998.1-human-gut-metagenome-genome-assembly--contig:-NODE-1998-length-10628-cov-10.915823_pt1 | contig 10628 bp, 9 predicted proteins | sample MGYA00237763_ERZ505405 | MGnify/ENA primary metagenome ERZ505405 (study PRJEB26158, sample SAMN06016401) | human gut metagenome | biome: human gut; feature: ankylosing spondylitis patient; material... | reverse complement strand
GCGTCGGCGTGCGTATGCCGTGATGTGACCTTTGTAGTGGAATTGAAGAATTGAGAACACTCGTATGTCTTCTAGTAGTACAACAACTGAACCAACTGTGCGCGAAACACCCGAGGTTTCCGGCGATGACAATGCGAATGCGCGCGCAGCGGTCCATAGCGCGAACAAACCCGGTGCCGCCTATGCCGCAGCAGTGGCCAACGGGGAATCCGAGCGTGCGTGGATCCGCCGTGTAGTGCTTCTACTCACCGGCCAGGCGTTCTCGCTGTTGGGCTCCAGCATCGTGCAGTACGCCATCTGGTGGTGGATCGTATTGCAGACCAGAACCGGTTCGGCGATGCTGCTGGCCACCCTGTTCGGCGTGGTGCCGCAGGCCGTGGTCTCGATCTTCGGCGGCTCATGGGCGGACCACCATAATCGCAAACTGCTGATCATGCTGCCGGACATGGTGATTGCTGTGGTCACCGTCGTGCTGTCGCTGAGCTTCGCGATGGGATGGGCGAGTCTGACCATGATTTTCGTGGTGCTGTTCATTCGTTCGGCGGGAGGCGGGGTGCAGACGCCCGCTGTGCAGTCGTTCATACCGGATGTTGTTCCCTCGGGCAAACTATTGCGCGTCAACTCAATATACGGCGTGATTAATTCGGCGAATATGATTGTGGCACCTGCGGTGGCTGCTGTGCTTATCAACACAGTGCCGCTGTGGTCGATTCTGTTAGTCGATGTGACCACGGCCATTATCGGCGTCGGCTTTGTGGCGTTGATCAAAGCGCCGAAGAAGAGCGCGGAACATGTTGCGAGGCGTATGGCTGAAGCGGAGAATAGCGGGCAACCCACACTCGAACCTATGTCGGATGCCAATGCTGATCGTTCGCTGATTGCCAGCGTCCGTCGTGTGTTTGCTGACTTGAAAGATGGTTTCAGCTACACATGGCGCCGGGCGAACCTGCGCAACGTGGTGCTCGGTGGCGCCTTGGTGTGCTTCGTGTCCGTGGCGCCGATGAACCTTACGCTGTTGCTCATGACCCGCGAATATGAGGGCATCGATTTGAATCTCGGATTCATCAACCTGACCACCGCCTCCGATAAACTCGCCGCCAACGAGCTGGGATGGAGCATCGGTATGCTGCTCGGCGGCGCGCTGATGTCTACCATCGGTGCCAAGCTCATCCGCAACAACATGCGCGTGGTCGCCTTCGGCATCGCTCTGGTGGGCGTCTCCGTCGTTGGTCTTGGCGTGGTTCACAATCTGCTGGCGTATTTGCTGATTGATGTGGTGAACGGTTTGGCTTCGGCCATCTGCACGGGCCCGATGCGCACCATCATCCAGACCGAGGCCGATGAGAGGATGGTGGGCCGTGTATTCGGCCTTGACACCACCCTGAGCGCGCTCGGAATGCCGCTCGGCATGTTGATCTTCGCGCCACTGGCCGACGTGATCCCGATTTCGCTGGTGTTCATCATCGGCGGTGTTCTGACCCTGCCCATCGGCATCTATCTGTTCGGCCAGGCGCGCCGTAACGTCAGTGCGCAGGTGACGAGAACAGCGGCCTGACAGGCACCTGACGGCCACCTGCCAGACGTAAAGTCAACTACCAGATTTGCGCATACAGATCGTAAGACACATACTTCGGCAGATCGTAGACGGTAATCGAGAATGGCGTGGATCGGCCATTGCCCGGCCAATCCACGAATGCGATATCTCCATAGATGATTGCGTTCTGTGCGTTACGCAGTACTAGGGAAATCTTGATTTGCTGTCCATCAGATGGCTTGAATCCATCTGCCACGGCGCGGACCTCGCCATTGAACGTCGTGCCGCCGTCCCTGTTGTCTATTTTGGATATTCCACTGATGGGGAAGGCGGCGGTTCCCTGAGCCTTGGCGACGTTGTATGTATCCGGATTGAGCACAGTAAAATCAACCGTTTCTGGGGCGGTGCCTTCGCCTGCTTGACCGGCGTCATATACAGTCTGATTCGGGAATGCCATATTCAGTGCTTGCGTCTGCGAGAACACGATGGAACCGTCTTTGGCCCGCCCCGTAATGGTAATCTGCGGATACTGCACCTGCTGGGTCGTACTGGTGTTGCGCAGGGCGAAAGCGTAGTGGACATACCCTTGCTGGTCCGCCGACCAGCCGGATTCCACTATTTTCAGAGGATTGTCGGTGACGGTGTCTTGATTGTCTCCATCAGCGCCGTCAGTGCCGCCTACTCCGCCCGTGCCATTGGCATTGTCGGTTCCTGACCCGTTCGAGGAGTGCCCGCCATCGGCCTTATCGGTTGATTGGCTGCTGGATTGTGTCGAGGAATCGGGTGATGTTGCCGACCCGATAATGCCAAGTTGGCCTGCCAACACAATGCCTCCCGCAATGGCGGCGATTATCAGTGCCGCTCCGGCAATGGACCACAGCACGATGGCGCGTTTGCTCAAGTGCAGACGCCGGAATAGTCGAGACGCCGACGCGCTGCCGTTCGTTGTTCTCGTTGATGGCGGATTTGCCGATGATGCGTTCGGTATGGGCGGATTGGACTGGGAGAACAGCGCCTGGCGAAACTCTTGGACGCTCTGTGGCCGTTTGCTGGGCTCGAATGCGCACGCATAGCCGATGACGGCGCGTAGTCGAGCCGGTACTGCGGCATCATCGGCAAGTCGCTGCTCGTAGTCGCTGGCATCGGGATATACGCCGGTCAGCATGAATCCGAGTAGCCGGCCCAGCGAGAATACGTCGGAACGCGCGTCGGTTTTGGCAAAGCCATATTGCTCAGGCGAGGCGAATCCGTAGGTGCCAAGCGCCGTGGTATCCCGTGAACGGTTGCTTGCCTCTGACCGGATGCGCGCGATGCCGAAATCGATGAGATGCGCGCCATCCTGGGCCACGATGACGTTGGCCGGCGTGATGTCGCGGTGGATAACGCCGTGCTGGTGAAGCTCCTGCACGGCTTCGCAAATTTGGTCGATAAGCTGCACGGCCACATTCGGTGCAAGCCGCCCGTTTTCCTCCGCAATTTGCGCAAGCGTGCTGCCCGGCACGTAATCGTAGACGATGACGAACCGGTCGGGCAGCTCGTACGTCGCTTCCACACGCGGCAGACGATTACTCTGGCAGGCGCTGAGCGCCGCCCACACATTGCGTTGCGCTAGGGGAGAGGGAATCTTCTTGCGTACGAACGGGCCGTTGCCGTCAATGCTCACCAGTTCGGTGACGCCGGAAGGTCCGCGAGCGAGCGTACGCTCGACATGGTACGCATCGTCGATGCTCATCGCATGCATCGCCTGCTTATCGTCCATGTCTCTCCTTGATGCCCTCTTACTTGCGTCTCACTGGTGAGTGTTGTTGGGCCGAATGTCGTCAATCGGCCGGTAGCAACGTCGCCTCTCCCATACGATACAACTCGTCGTCCGTGGCAATGCGGTCGAATCCATTGCGTATACACCAGATGATAATCGCGTCGCGTCGCTGTTTGCACCACAGTTCGGAAACGCCTGCAAGACGAAGTAGCCGTTGGGTTTCACGTAATGTGCACTTGAGACCAAAAGCCAGCATAATGGCGTGATCTCGGCCGGGGCGGCTTTTGCCGGAGAAAATGTCATAAACCACTGTGGCGTTGAGGCCGGATGCCCGCACCACGTCGGCTCGTCTCAGGTCATGGGCTTCCATGCGGTCGAACAGATAGTCGGTCAGCGTGCGTGCGCTGACGAGTCCCTCATCGAGATACTGCTCAATGCTGGCGCTGGCGAGCAGCCGATCCAACAGTTCCTCGGTCAAATGTTCTTCGGGGATGTCTGCCATTGCCCATGCTCCTTGTCGCTGTGTTGCGGGTGCTGTGCTGCGCCATCGTACGCGGTTGCTCGATTCCCAGCGTACAGGACGCCGACTTTTCGGAAACACGCCGAAAAATTCAGTTGTCAGCTGATGTATGGCCCGCGCGTGTCGCCGACAATGGTCGATGCCATCCGTGTAGGTGCGGTGGCGGAAAGGATGTTCATGCGCGGTATCAAGCATCGACAATAAAGCTAACATACATACAAAATGCTAATTTGCGTACATAATAACAACGCCATACACTGGTTTCGATGTATCGCAGAGCAAAGCGAGCAATAAGAAGGGACGCAATGATGAGCGAACGATACCGGCTTGCCATGGCAGTCGGATTGACCGTAACGGTTGCCGGGCTTGCCTCTTCTGTGCTGGTAATGCTGCTGCTTAAGGAAAGAAGGGCATCATGACAACGCCATTTGATCAACAACCTCAGCCGGTTCCACCGTCCGAAGGCACGAATGACGCACCGGAAGATCGCGCGAATGCGCCTACCGTGCCGAATACTGTACCGGCTGGCCAACCGAACGTAGCGTCTGATGGTGCTACCACCACTCCGATGACTCCGGCTACGGCATCGCAGCGGCCCGCCGGCGCGCCATTTGATCGTGTATATGCGGTCAGTCCGCAACAGCTGTTCCAAGTTATTCACGACCAGCTGACTACTGGCGCCACGTTTACCTTGGATAACGAAAACACCCAGACCGGAGCGTTTTCCTTCCACTCCTATGATGGGGTGAACTGCACGCTAACCGTAGTCCCGCAGGGTGCGGCAGGGGCCGCCATTCGTCTGGAGGCGACTGGAAACGAAAGCGCCAAGCGCGTTGATGAGTTCCTCGCCGCTCTGGACAAGCGTATTGGTGTGGCTCCTGCACCCGCCACACATGGTGCCGGTGCTGCCACTGGTTTTGCTGGTGCCGCTGCGCCTGCCGTGCTTGCTCCGAATGCACAAGGGGTGAAGAAGACTTCCAAGCTGGCTGTGTTCGCCATTATTTGGGGAGTGTTGTTCGTACTCGCCCAATTTGTGGATGTTTCTGGCCGATCCTGGGGCGGACTGCTGTTCGCCACGGTGATTCCGGCACTGCTCTCAGGCTTCGCCGTATACGTGACCCGCCCGAGTGGCAAGGTGCAAGGCCGAGTGCTGGCCTGGGTGGCAGTCGGTATCACCGTTGTGGGTCTGGTAATCGGTGGCGTGTTCGTAATTCGTGACGATGCGAAGGCCAAGGCTGATCGGGCGGAATTGGAAGCATCGCTCGCCACCAAGTGCGAAGCATATTCATGGCCGGAGTCGGATATCGCGGCGCTGCTGCCGCAGCCGAAATCCACAAAGGGTGAAATTAGAAGCGAGTCTTCGGACTATTTCTCCATCGAGGTGTGCGGTACCGACGCCAAGCAGTATGCCGACTACGTCAAGTCCGTGCAAGACAACGGTTTCACCGTGGACTATAGCAAGTCCGCTGACAGTTTCAATGCCAAGAACGCCGATGGATACAGTGTGAGCGTTTCTCGTAACACTGACGACGAGACCATCATGTCCATCACTATCCAGGTTCCGGAAAAGAAGGAAGATACGTCTACGGACGGCGACGCCGCGAAGCAGGATGATAAGAGCACTGATACGGGCACTGATTCCAGCGATGCCAACAAGCAGAGCGACCAGTCTTCGGATCAGAAGGCGCAGCAGAACACCAATGACAGTGCTGACTTCAAGGCCACGATGGACAGCTACGAGGCCTTTATCGATGAGTATGTTGCCTTCATGAACAAATATCAGAAATCCGACAACGTGGTCAGCATGGCTACCGACTATGCCAGCATGATGAAGCGTTACTCTGAGTTCTCCCAGAAGGTAGACGCCATTGACGAAAACTCCCTCAGCAGTGAGGATTCGGCCTACTACACCGAGGTCATGACTCGATGCATGCAGAAGCTCGCATCGGTGGGCCAGTGATCAGACTGGCGTATCGAGGTAACGGTTTTCCAAGAAAGGAACGATGACGATACATGGGTATACGCGGCAGACAGTACACGCCAATGGATGAGCCGGTCTTCAACAAGGCCATCCCCGGAACGGAGGCTCTGGCCGGGACCCTGAAAGACACTTTTGGCGCATTCCGTAGTGGGCTTGGGATTACCGAACCCGTGGTTTCGGTGAATTGCGAAGGTTGTGGCGCTCCGCTTTCCGGTCATCGCAAAGAAGTCGTTCGATGCGAATACTGCGATCGCGAAACGCAGCTATAACCAACATGCCAGCATAACGGCCGGTCTTGCGATTGCATAGTCGCAAGATCGGCCATATGCATGAGATATCGAGGAAAAAACAGATGGCAGTTATTAAGGCGTTCGCCGGCGCGCTCGGCGGTACATTCGCGGACCTGTGGCGTGATATCATCACCGCTGGTCCGTTCACGGAACACACCGTCGTTGTGCCGGGCATTCCCCGCGGAAGCAACAACGATCGCGGTTCGAATGAATACGGTTCCGAGGGAATAATCACCAATGGTTCGCGTATCTATGTGCCAGAGAATACTGCGGCGTTCATTTTCTCTGAAACAGGTATCGAAAACGTCATCACCGAGTCGGGCGGTTATGAATATCGCAACGGGGAACAGAGCGTGCTCGCCGGAGACGGCATCGGATCGTTCTTCAACCAGGTCGCCGATCGATTCACCTTCGGAGGTCAGCCTGGCCGCACCAAATATGTGGCCTTCGTCAACCTGCGTGAGATTCGTGGCATCAAATTCGGCACTTCTGCGCCGCTGGTGTATAACGACCGGTTCTATGGCGTCGATTTGGAAATTCGCGCACGCGGATCCATGTCGCTAAAGGTCACTGATCCAGTTCGATTCGTTCGTAACTTTGTGCCTGCCACTACCGTGTCGTATTCATTCGATGATGAAGGGCCACGTAGGCAGATTCTGTCCGAATTCGTACAGTCGTTTATTGTGGCCATCAATTCGTTGTCCAATGAATATCGTATTTCGCAATTGCCCGGCAAGGCGAATGACATCGCAGCATGCGTGCGTGGCGATCGAGCCAATGCCGGTACATGGAATGATCGTTTTGGCTTTGAAGTGTCCAGCGTGGGCATCGAAAGCATCGAGTTCACCGAGCAATCACGTCAACTCGTGCAGCAGTTCGCCTCGAATAAGATGAATGTTGCCGCATACGAGGGCGTTTCCCAACAAGCTGGCAATATGGCTGCCCAGCAGCGCATTGCGCAAGGTATTCAAGACAACGGCTTTGGCGATGGTGGCATGTTGCTTGGTATGAATATGGCGCAAGCCATCAGTCCTATGACCGCCGCCCCGGTTCAAGCGCCGGCACCTGCGCCGGCACCGGAAGCCGCTGCTCCCGCCTCTCACACGGCATCCATGTCTGTGGAAGAACAAGTTGAGGCGATGAAGAAATTGAAGGAATTGGTTGATATCGGCATTCTCTCCCAAGAAGAATTTGATGCAAAAAAGCACGAAATTCTCGGCCTGTAAACGGTGCATTCATGCAACTCGAAACAGCTGATAATGAGGGAAACGCTGGTGCGACACGGACAAAATGGTGCTCAGGGCTTCGAACTGGGTTGTTCAATCCGTTTCGATATTTCGGCGACTCAGCGCTTGTTCGGGCCGCCGTCCGGGAACATCAAGTAGGTGATGATGCCGGCGGCGGTTCCACTGGCCAATGCGCCGGTGATGACGGCGAGAGCCTGCATCGCCGTGCTGAGCGTGGGCTTGCCCGTTGCGGCAGTCTTTGAAGCCTTCAATGTGGCGGCACTGGGCTTGCGTTTCTCGGTGGCGGCGTTGTCGGCAACGTTGCCACCGTCCGTATTGACTGGGGCATTGTCGGCAACGGCCTCGCCGTCCTGCTCTTGGGCGCGCCGTTCGCGAATGCGTTGCTCAATGGGATCGTCGACCAAAGTCTTGATGATGCGTGCCAGATCGCGGTCTTCACGACGTGCGATCTCGGCGCTGAACACCGTACGTAAAGCGAGATACTGCAGTTTGGTCATCGGGCTTTTGCCGGTCTCCAAGTTAGACACCGTCTGTCGCGCGACTCCCAGCTCGTCGGCCAGTTGCTGAGTCGTCCATCCGGCTACCTTGCGAATCGGACCCAGGTTCTCCTGAAACTTATCAATCCACCATTGTTCGATTTCAGACGCCGCCATTACGCACCTCCTTCCACGCTGTCACCAGTGTACGTTACCTGTACCGAAATCAATCCAAAAAACAGTGTTCATGTGAAATTCACTGCGTATTTGCGCTTTCGCCGGCTTACCGAGATTAGCCTTAGACAAGGAATAACAGAGTAGAAGCAGAAGGTATGCGCGTATTCGATTTCGACGGAACCATCTATGATGGCGAAAGCCTGTTCGACTTGTACCTGTATTCCGCCCGCCACGACCCGAAAGTGTTCCGCTATATCGCCCCCGTGCTGCGGTACGCGGTCAAATACAAGCTTGGCCGGGCCACGCTTGAACAAATGGAATACGGCGTGGGCAAGATGACCGAAGGCTATCTCACGGAACTGAGCCGATCCAAACGGGTGGCGAGCGTCGAACAGCTCGTGGACGATTTCTGGGACCGATATTACGCACGTATCAAGCCTTGGTACCAGCCTGAGTCGGACGATGTGATCCTCACCGCATCCTTCGATCTGACGGTGGGGAAGGCCTGCCGCAGACTCGGCGTGAGGAATCTCGTGGCCAGCGAGGTGGATGTGGAGACGATGAAGGTCACGTACCTCAACTTCAACACCAACAAGGCCAGGAGGTTCCGCGAGCTGTACGGTCCGGACGCCGTCGTCGACGAGTTCTACACCGACTCGAAGTTCGATCAGCCGATGATCGACATGGCCCGGCATGCGTTCATGGTCAAGGGGAACACCATTACGCAGGTCAAGTAGGAAACAGCAGAAAACAACACAACGCAACCAATAACGAAAGAGGAATCCATATGAGCATGCCGCTCGATCTATACGTAATCCGGCATGGCGAATCCGAAGCGAACGTCATCGTCCAGGCGGGCGAACAGGGCGACAACTCCCTGTATACGCAGGACAACGTCACCGTACCCGACCGCTCCTGGAGACTCACCGCCACCGGACGCAAGCAGGCCGACTGCATCGGTCGTTGGCTGGTCAGCCAGCAGCAGCTGTTCGACCGCTACATGGTTTCGCCGTATGTGCGCACCCGCGAGACCGCGGCCACCATGGCCCTGCCCAAGGCCAAATGGGAGGAGAACCGTGTGCTGCGCGAACGTTCTTGGGGCGAGATCAACACCATCACCAAGGACGAGTTCAAAACCAACTACGCACGCAACTGGAACTTCAAGAATACCGATCCGCTGTACTGGCGTCCGCCGGCAGGCGAGTCGATTGCCGATGTGGCCGAGGACCGTGTGCACAACATCCTGACCTCGCTGAGCCGTAAATCCGATTCGGAATCCGTGGTCATGGTCACCCACGGCGACTTCATGCTCGCCCTGATGCTCACCATCGAGGATCTGGCCGACGAGGAATTCCTGCATCGCGCCGACTCGGACGACTGGAAGATCACCAACTGCACCTGCCTGCACTATACACGCCGCGACCCGGAAACCGGCCGCACCTCCAAGCGTGTGCGCTGGGAGCAGACCGCCCGGCCCGTGCTCGACGAGACGACCGGCCGCTGGGAGGTCAAGGTGGAGCCGTGGCGCGAATTCAAGCGCCCGTATCTCTCCAATGGCGATTTGGTGGATGTGGTGCAGGCCGTCGATCCACACCTGCTGGAGTATTACGGCAAATAGCCTTTCCCGGAAGAGAGACTTCACAAAATCTTCGTGAGCTAGAATGGTGCGTGGTGCGGCTGGTTGTGAATGCCGTGCCCCAAGCGAGAGCGAGGAGAGTAGTAATGTCCAATATCTTCCAATGGCAATTGCATGGCGACGGCAAGACGCTGGCGCCCGGCGAGGTAGTCGAGCCCGATGAACGTCTGACTTGGGTGCGCACCGCCGGTATCGGCGCACAGCACGTCATCGCCATGTTCGGTGCCACCTTCCTGGTGCCGATTCTGACGGGCTTCGACCCGTCCACCACCCTGTTCTTCACGGCTATGTCCACCGCACTGTTCCTGCTTATCAACAGGAACGTGCTGCCGAGCTATTTGGGCTCGTCCTTCGGCTTCATTGCACCGATCACCGCGGTCACCACCGCCAACAAGGGCATTGCGGTCGCCAGCTTCGGCATCATGGTCACCGGTATTCTGCTGGCCCTGGTTGGCGTGCTCGTGCATTACGCCGGCTCCAAATGGATCGACATCATCATGCCGCCCGTGGTCAACGGCGCGATTGTGGCCATCATCGGCTTCAATCTGGCACCTTCCGTGTGGACCAACTTCCAAGCCGCGCCCGACACCGCACTGGTTACCCTGTTGGCCGTGCTGCTCGTGGCTGTGCTGTTCAAGGGCTTGCTGGGTCGCCTCAATATTTTGGTCGGCGTGATCATCGGCTATGTATATGCCTGCATCCGTGGTCAGGTCGACTTCTCCGCCATCGGCGACGCCGCATGGATCGGCTTCCCGAAGTTCCACCTGCCGCAGGCCGATTTCTCCATCCTTCCCATGTTCATCCCTGTTGTGCTTGTGCTTGTGGCTGAGAACGTTGGCCATGTCAAGTCCGTGGCCCAAATGACCGGCCGCGACTACGACAATCAGATCGGCACCGCCCTCATGGCCGACGGCCTGGGCACCACGCTCGCCGGCTTCGGCGGCGGCTCCGGCACCACCACCTACGGCGAGAACATCGGTGTGATGGCCGCCACCAAGGTGTACTCCA
>ENA-OVFS01001984-OVFS01001984.1-human-gut-metagenome-genome-assembly--contig:-NODE-1984-length-10710-cov-3.467386_pt1 | contig 10710 bp, 8 predicted proteins | sample MGYA00237763_ERZ505405 | MGnify/ENA primary metagenome ERZ505405 (study PRJEB26158, sample SAMN06016401) | human gut metagenome | biome: human gut; feature: ankylosing spondylitis patient; material... | reverse complement strand
CTGTCTGAATCTCTGTTCCGTCATAGACTGCAATTCCGGCTGAGTCATATCCTCTGTATTCCAGCTTTGATAATCCATCCAGCAAAATCGGCGCTGCCTGCTTTTCTCCTACATATCCTACAATTCCACACATATCTTTCTCCTCCTTATACTCTCCTTAAAGTGACTATTTATAAATAAAATTGGGGCATATCACAGACTTTCTCTGTTGTTTGCCCCAATTTCTTATAAATCTATAAAATCTACATCATAACTGTCTTTTTCTTCACGAGCAGACGATCTTCGTTTTGGCTGATACTCCGGAACATCATCCTCTTCTTCGTCATCATCATAGTCCTCATACTCATCGTATTCGTCGTCATAATCATCGTCTTCATACTCGTCATCGTCGTACTCTTCAAAATCATCCTCATATTCATCCGAATCGTCCTCATATGTGTCGTAATCATCTTCCCCATATTCGTCATCATCTTCGTACTCTTCGTATTCATCAGGATCTTCGTCATCTGTTTCCTCTTCGTCTTCGAAGTCATCTACAAAATCATCCTCTTCGTCCTGATATCCTTTGAACTGTTTACGAGATTTTTTCTCAACAACTGCACGACTTCCTTTTGAATTCCCGATGGATTCATGCTCATCGTAGAATTCATCAAGTTCTTCATTTCTTCTGCGTAATTTCACGCCGACTACAATAATAATGATGATCAAAATTAAAATAACCGCCCAGGCTGCTGCTACAACGATCAGCACCTGATCCTGAAGAAAATTTTTTACTTTATTTATCAGTGTTATTGTGGCTGTGTTTGCAGTGCAGAATGCTGTTAGCGTGTCGCTTAATTTTGCTGTATGGACGATGCAGACGAATTTAGTGATCGTTATTCTGGGTTCGGCCCTGCTGGGTGCTTTGGCAACCTTGTTTTTTACCCTGATGATGAAGGCGAAGCATTATCTGCAAGATAAAAAGACCCGCGAAGAGATGGCGGCCCTGCAAAAGGACAATGCCAAGCTGCGTGAGGAGGTTGCGATGCTGATGCATACGCAGAAATTACATAAAGAAGCTGCTGCTAAGGCTGAACCGGCAGTAACGGCGGCAGACGAATGAGGAAACGAAAGATTTGGCAGTTGCAGAAGTGTGACAGAGAATATGCTGCAGGCATAGCTGCCGATCTGGGGGTTTCGCCTGTGGTGGTCAGCGTGTTGCTGAACCGGGGCGTCAGGGAAAAAGAAGAGATCAGAGAATTTTTGTTCGGCAGCGAGCAGCCGTTTCATGAGCCTTTGCTGATGAAGGATATGCAGAAGGCCGCCGAGCGTATTTTAGAGGCTGTAAAAAACGGTGAACAGATCACTGTTTATGGTGATTATGACGTTGACGGTATCAGCGCCAGTTCATTGCTGTATTTGTATTTGCAGGGGCTTGGCGCCAAGGTCAACACGTATATCCCCAAAAGAAAAAATGAAGGCTACGGACTGAACAACGAAGCGCTGGCGGCTTTGGCCGAAGCAGGTACGACGCTTTTGGTGACAGTTGACTGCGGTATCAGCGGCGTAGACGAGGTGGCTGCTGCCCCGGCAGGGCTGGAGATCATCATTACTGATCATCACACGCCGCCGGATGTTTTGCCGGCGGCTTACGCGATCGTTAATCCGCATCAGCGCGACTGCAGATATCCGTTTAAGTATCTTTCCGGCGTGGGCGTGGCTTTTAAGCTGTGTCAGGCGCTGCATCAGATGCAGCATTTGACGGAGCCCTTATGGTCGGAGCTGACCGAGCTTGTGGCTTTGGGCACGGTAGCCGATATCGTGCCGCTGCGCGGCGAAAACCGCGCGCTGGTGAAGCTGGGGCTGGCGGCGATGGAAAATACCGGGATCGTAGGCTTACAGAAGCTTATTGAACATAGTGGCTGTCCGCAGCAGAATATTTCGGCTGAGAACATCGGCTTTATTCTGGCGCCGCGGCTGAACGCTGTAGGCCGTTTGGAGCACGCTCAGTCGGCAGTAGAGCTTTTGGTTACTGACGATGCTGCTAAAGCAGATATGGTTGCCGAACAGCTGAATGCTGAAAATGCTTTGCGTCAGGAGATCAGCCGCAAGATATTTATTGAGGCTGAAGCGATGCTGGCACAGCAGGAGCGGATCGAAACGGCGATCGTGCTGGCTAAAGAGGGCTGGCATGCCGGCGTGATCGGTATCGTGGCTTCAAGGCTGGTGGATAAATATCATTTGCCGACGATTTTGATCAGTATTGACGGCGAGGCGGCTAAAGGCAGCTGCCGCAGTATCCCGGCCCTGGATCTGTACAGTGCTTTGAACGAGTGCAGCGAATTGCTGCTGCAGTTTGGCGGTCATCATCAGGCGGCTGGTCTGACGCTGCGCGCGGCCAGGGTAGAGTCTTTTAAAAAGCGTTTTCTGGGTGTGGTCAGGGGGCGGTTGGAACCTGCTGATTATCAGCCGCGCCTGAAGATAGAGTGTCTGCTGGATAAAAACGAGGAGGTTTCGCTGCAGCTGGTCAGGGAACTGGCGATGCTGGAACCGCTGGGCTGTGATAACCAGCCGCCGTTGTTTGCCTTTAAGGATGCGGTGGTGCATTATCCCAAGGCTTTCGGACGTGATAATAACCATCTGCGTTTTTATACCGATTACGGCAAGTACAATTATCACAGTATTATGTGGAACGGTGCGACTGATTTGGCCTGCCTGTATAATAACGCGGTTGTCGATCTGGCGTTTATGCCGAAGCTGAACGTCTGGAAGGATAAGGAAAGCGTGAATCTGCAGGTGGTTGATTTTGACCAGGCGCTGCAGGTCTATGATTATCGTAACTGCAATGTCAGCAAGGAAACCGTACTGAAAAATATTTTACAAACAAGCAAAAAAACAGTAATATATGTAAATAACACCGACTTTGCGCCGGGATCTGTAAGTATGATGCCGGACGTGCAGGTGCTTGCTTATGGTGAGCAGGCCGATGCGACGGCAGAGAATATTATTTTTTATGATTTCCCGCAGCGGGAGATATTTATAAACGGTGCTCTGCCTGTGCCTGATAGAAGCGGTAAACGGCTGCTGCTTTTATATACCAGGGCTGAGGCTGATAAATTGTGCGCAGAGCTGGAAAAGCTTTATCCGGGACGAAGCCGGCTGGTACACGCTTATAAGGAACTGGCCTGTACGCTGCGTCAGCAGGCCGTTATCGACAGGGCTGATTTGCTCCGGTCGGCCACCGATATTTCGGAGGAGGCATTGAAGGTGTTTGAGGAGCTGGATTTTATCCGTGATGAGCATGGTAAGATCAGTTTTGGTAGTTTGCAGAAAAATGATTTGCAGAATTCGCCGACGTTCAGGGGATTGCAGGAAGAGGGACGGGCGGCTTTTGCAAGCTGTCAGAGAAATATACAGATCAGTCCGGAGGAGATCATTGGGCTGTGGCAGGGAAACAGATTCAATAAATAAGGAAGTGCTAAGATGCCTGAAACAGGAAATGTTGTTTGTGTGGAGGATTTTTTTGCGACGATCGAAAGCTATTTGAATAAGGAACAGGTGGAGTTTGTACGTAAGGCTTATGACGTGGCTGCTGAGGCTCATGCCAGCCAGCGCCGCAAGTCGGGCGAGCCTTATATCATTCATCCGCTTGGGGTAGCTACGATCTTATCGCAGCTCCAGCTGGACGAACTGACCTTGGCGGCAGCTTTTTTGCATGATGTGGTGGAAGATACTGATATCAGCCTGGATTCCCTGAAAGAGAGCTTCGGGCAGAAGGTAGCCGATCTGGTGGACGGCGTTACGAAGTTAGGCAAGATCGAGTATATTTCCAAGGAAGAGCAGCAGATCGAAAACTACCGTAAGATGTTTCTGGCGATGGCCAAGGATATCCGCGTAGTTATGATAAAACTGGCCGACAGGCTGCATAATATGCGGACGATGAAATTTATGCCGGTGCATAAGCAGCAGTCTATTTCGCGCGAAACGATGGAAATCTATGCGCCTTTGGCTCACCGTTTGGGTATTTATACCATTAAGTGGGAGCTGGAGGATCTGGCGTTCCGTTATATGGAGCCGGAGATCTATTATGATCTGGTCGAGCAGGTCAAGGTTAAACGCCGCGAGCGTGAGGCAATGGTCCATTCTGCTATGGGTGAGATCAAAGAGCATCTTGATTCGATGAATATTACGTGCGAGATCCAGGGGCGGCCCAAGAATTTTTACAGTATCCATAAAAAGATGCTGCGCGACCATAAGGAACTGAGTGAGATTTATGATCTGCTGGCGATCCGTGTGCTGGTAGACAGCGTTAAGGACTGCTACGGCACTCTGGGCGTTGTGCACAGCATGTGGCGTCCTATACCTGGGCGCTTTAAGGATTATGTTGCTGTACCGAAGTCGAATATGTACCAGTCGCTGCATACTACGGTGCTGTATGGCAACGGGCAGCCGCTGGAGATCCAGATCAGGACTTTTGAGATGCACCGCATTTCTGAATATGGTATCGCGGCTCATTGGCGTTATAAGGAAAGCGGCGGCAGCAAGCCTGCTCCGTCTGCCGGCGGTGATAAAACTTTTGATGCCAAGCTGTCATGGCTGCGTCAGCTGCTGGAATGGCATCAGGATATGAGTGATTCACGTGATTTCGTGAATACGGTAAAGATGGATGTTTTTGCCGATGAGGTGTTTGTATTTACGCCGCGCGGCGACGTTATTGATTTGCCGGTAGGCGCTGTGCCGATCGATTTTGCGTACCGTATCCATACGGATGTCGGCAACCGCTGCGTCGGCGCTAAGGTAAACGGACGTATCGTACCGCTTGATTATAAGCTCAGCAACGGCGATATCGTCGAGGTCATTACCTCGAAGCAGGCAGCAGGCCCCAGCCGTGACTGGCTGAATATCGTCGGTTCTTCTGACAGCCGTAACAAGATCAAATCCTGGTTCAAGAAGGAGCGGCGTGAGGAGAATATCATCAAAGGCCGCGAAATGCTGGAAAAGGAATGCAAACGTCTGGGTTATGACACCAAGATTTTGCTGAAAAGTGATAAACTGAAGGACGTCAGCGCCCAGCTGCGTTTAGAGAACGAAGAAAATTTGATGGCGACTATCGGTTATGGCGGGATCACGCTCAACAGTGTGATGTCTAAGCTGGTAGAGCTGTATAAGAAAGAGCAGAAGCTGACGACAACGAAAGACCTGTCGCAGCTGCTGGCCGAGTTGAAGCCGCGCCGTTCTAAGGCTAAGTCCAGTCATGGCATTTTAGTCAAGGGCGAAGAGGGCATTATGGTCAAACTGGCGCGCTGCTGTAATCCGATTCCGGGCGATCCGGTTATCGGGTATATCACCCGCGGCAGCGGTATTTCGGTGCATCGCAGGGACTGCCCCAATGTAATGAGCAATAATCCTGAGGAGCAGAACCGTTTGATAGAGGTAGCCTGGGATATTGCGACAGATTCTCTGTATAAGGTCAATATCATTATCTCTGCCGGCGACAGGCCCGGTATGATGGCTGATATTATGATGGTGATGAGCGAATCGAAGCTGAATATCAATGCGCTGAATTGCCGTATCGATAAGCATAAGATGGCGAATATCAGTATGGGTATTGATATCAGTAATCTGGAACAGCTGGATAATATTATGAATAAAATAAAACGCATGAAAGGCGTTTACAGTGTGGAAAGAATGATTTCCAACGGACAGGGAGGCTGACGTGAGAGCAGTTGTACAGCGTGTAGACAGCGCTGCTGTCGAGGTAGAAGGCGCCATGGTAGGCAGTGTTGGCAAGGGCCTTTTAGTACTGCTGGGGGTCGAGAAGGAAGATACAGACAGGGATTTGGAGTATTTGCTTGATAAGGTAGCTGGTCTGCGCATTTTTGAGGACGAACAGGAAAAAATGAACCTGTCGGTAGCAGATGTGGGCGGCGGGCTTCTAGTAGTTTCACAGTTTACTTTGTACGGCGATTGCCGCAAGGGTAAACGGCCGTCATTTGATAAGGCGGCGGGTGCTGAAATGGCCAATGCTTATTATGAAAAATTTGTGGCCGGTGCACGGGCGAAGGGGCTTAGCGTCGGCACCGGGAAGTTTCAGGCGCATATGCTTGTGAGCCTTGTAAATAATGGCCCGGTAACGATTTTATTAGACAGTAAAAAGAATTTTTAGGAGGTTCGACATGAAGGTTTTAAAAATGGAAGTTGGTATGCTTGGTACTAACTGCTATATAGCGGTCAACGAAGCTACCGGTCACGGTGTTGTTGTTGATCCGGGCGGAGACGGTGACAGGATCGTTGCCGCGATCCAAAAAGAAGGTATCACTATTGATGCGATTTTTGTCACACATGGTCACAGCGACCATATCATGGGTTTGGACGAGGTGCGTAAGGCTACCGGAGCCAGAGTTTATATCAGTGAGGAAGATGCGGAGATGCTGACGAAGGCGACCAGCAATCTTTCGGCATATATGGGTATGGACGCAGCTTTTGCGCCTGCTGATAAAATTTTTAAGGATGGGGAAACTGTTACCGAAGCCGGACTTGATTTTAAAGTGCTGGCAACTCCCGGTCATACCCGCGGCGGCGTTTGCCTTGTCTGCGGTGATGTGGTGTTCTGCGGCGATACGGTGTTTGCCGAGTCTATCGGCCGTACTGATCTGCCGGGTGGCTCTTACAAACAGATTTTGAATTCTATCAAAGATAAAATCCTGGTTTTGCCTGACGAAACAAAGCTTTTGCCGGGACATGGACCTGCAACTACAGTGGGATGGGAGAGGCGCAGAAATCCGTTTCTGCAATAAGTAAGCAAAAAAATGATCAAAAGTATCAAGCTGCTGAGAAACAGTACAACTTTTAAATTGGCAGTAGCGGCGGGCGTATCCTTTATTTTATACGAGCTCGCTACGTTTCTGTTCCCTATTCTTTTAGCGATAGGTCTGGCGTTTGCCCTGTACCCGGTGTCGAATATGTTTTCCAAGATCACCGTGGGACAGGGTACTATCCATTTGTCGCGTGTGGTGGCGATCATCCTGGCCTTTATGGCTTTTGGCATGTTTATGTTTTTTGCCGTTACTTTTATTTTGCTGCCTTTGTTCGGGCAGATCAATGATCTGGTGGCGAAGCTGCCTGATTATACGACAAAAGTCGAGTCTACTAATATGGACTGGTTACTGAAGGATCCGTCACAGTATCCACGGCTGCCATACAATTTTGAAACTTTGATCGACGATGCGATGACCTGGGTTATGGGTTTTATGGGAGGTATTCTCCGGAATTTGTTTAAATCGACGATGGACATTATTGCCAATCTGGTTGGTTTGATCGTCGTTCCGTTTTTAGCTTTTTACTTTTTGAAGGACTGGCGTGAGCTGCGTCTGATGATGATCAATTTGTTTACTTATGATACGCAGCCGAAGGTGGCGCATATTTTGGATGAGATCGGCAGAACGCTGAGCGCATATATCCAAGGGCTTGGTAAACTGAGCCTGATCGCGGGTGCGTGTATTACTGTGGGCGTGGCGATACTGGGTATCCAGTTCCCGCTGGTTTTTGGTTTCCTGGCGGTCATGGCCGAGACTGTGCCGGTGGTTGGTCCCTTGATGGGTGCTGTGCCGGCGGTATTTATCGCGTATTCGCAAAATACTTCTTCGGCTTTTTCGGTAGCGCTGTTTTATCTGGTCTTTTATCAGATCGACGGCAATATCCTGATGCCCCGGATCATGGGCAGTAAAATCGACCTGCATCCCGTAGTTTTGATTTTGAGCCTGCTGATCGGTGCCAAGCTGTACGGTATTTTGGGTATGCTCTTTGCCGTGCCGGTGGCTGCTGTATACCGGGTCTTGTATAAAGAATTATGGCATAGTTCTGACGAACCTCGGCCAACAGAAACTGAGCAGTAAAAACAATGATGATTAGTGATTATAGATTAGAGCAGAATTTACCTTATGATTTAACGCGGCCTGTCGCTGAGATGGCCGCGTTCTTTGACATTTTACCGCAGTCTGACAGTACTGATGTGCTTAAAATCGTGCAGGAAGCTGATGGCTGCGTGGCGATTTTGCAGACGGAAGACGGCACCAGAAGAGTAAGCAGGCCATTTACAATTTTACAGGATGTACGGGGCGAATGGGTGCGCTGCGCTAAGCTGGCGGTGCTTGATGTGCTGGGACAGGCTGTGAGGCGCGGTCTGGTGATGCCGTGGGGAATTTTGACAGGCGTACGTCCGGGAAAACTTGCCCATAAGCTTTTAGACAGCGGGTTAAGCTGTGACGAGCTTCCGCAGTATCTGGAGCGTCATTACCTGCTGCCTCACGGACAGGCGCAGCTGCTGACAGAGATTTGCCTGCGGCAAAGACAGCTTTTGCCGGCTGCGGAAAAACAGGTCGGCATTTATATCGGTATTCCTTTTTGCCCTACGCGCTGTTCTTATTGTTCTTTTCCATCGGGAATTGTGCCGCTTGAGGAAGAATTACAGCAAAAGTTTTTAAATTTCATTGAACAAGATATGCTTACTGTGGTACAATTATTAAGTATGTATAGCCTAAATGTTACTGCTGTTTACATTGGCGGCGGTACGCCGACCAGCCTTAGTGAAACGGCGTTTGCACGGCTCATCGCGCTGACGGCGCGGCATTTGCTTTTGCCTGGGGTGCGCGAGTTTACAGTGGAAGCAGGACGGCCTGATTGTTTCAGTGCCGAAAAGCTGAAAGTTATGGAAGCCTGCGGAGTGAACAGGATCAGCGTCAATCCGCAGACTTTGCACGACAAAACTTTAAAAGCAATTGGCCGCAGTCATACGGTGCAGGATTTTTATCGGTCCTATGACCTGGTACGGCACAGCGGCATCAAAACCGTCAATACCGATCTGATCATCGGGTTGCCGGGGGAAACGGCTGATGATGTGCGGGCTTCGCTTGACGGCATCAGGGCTTTGGCTCCTGATAATCTGACAGTGCATACCTTAACGCTCAAAAAAAGCGCCCCGATATTTGGTGCGCAGTTCAGCAGTCTGACGGCTGAGGATGCAGAGGCGCTTGTAGCTTACGGCGGCGAAACTGCTGCAGCAATGGGGATGCTGCCTTATTATTTATACCGCCAGCATTACATGCTGGGTAATCTTGCTAATATAGGCTATGCTGCTTCAGGCAGTGCCAGCCTTTATAATATTCAGATGATGGAAGAGCGTCACGTTGTGCTTGGAATCGGGCCGGCGTCTGCGACTAAAGTGCCGCAGGCAGACGGGCATCATCTTAAAAAGCTCAATATGCCCAAAGATATCGGGACATATACGGGTAATCTGCCGCAGCTGGCGCATAAACGCAGCCTGCTTTTTGCGGATGAGGAGGAATAGATGTGTTGACCACAGCACCGAGAGGCACGAAAGATATCCTGCCGCGCGATGTGGAAGCATGGCGTTATCTGGAACGCACTATGCGTGAGATTTGTGCCCAATATGGTTATCTGGAAATCAGGACGCCTGTTTTTGAGCATACCGAGCTGTTTTTGCGCGGTATCGGTGAAACGACAGACGTTGTTGAAAAAGAAATGTACACTTTTACTGACCGAGGTGAACGCAGTCTGACGCTGCGCCCTGAAAATACGGCTTCTGCCGTCCGGTCGTATGTAGAAAATAAAATGTATGCCGATCCGGCGCCGACAAAGCTGTTTTATATCGGGCCGATGTTCAGGTACGACAGGCCGCAGGCCGGGCGTTACCGGCAGTTCCATCAGTTTGGCGTGGAAGCGCTGGGCGTAGAGGGGCCTAATATCGATGCCGAGATCATTTTACTGGCGGTACAGATTTTGCAGACTTTGGGTTTAAAAGATTTGAAGCTGAAAGTAAATTCTGTCGGCTGCCCGAAATGCAGACCACTGCACAGAGAGAAGCTGCAGGAATATTTCCGGCCGCATCTTGGCGAGATGTGCAAGGATTGTCAGTCGCGTTTCGACCGCAATCCATTACGTTTACTGGACTGCAAAAATCCGCACGATCAGGAGCTGGCTGCTGGTGCGCCAAGCCTGGAGGAATGTCTGTGCGAGGAATGCAAAACACATTTTGAAGGCTTGAAAGAGCTTCTGACCGCTGCCGGAGTCGATTATGTAGTCGACCATAATCTGGTGCGCGGCCTTGATTACTATACTAAGACTGCCTTTGAGATCCAATATGCTCCCCTGGGAGCGCAAAGCGCTGTCTGCGGCGGTGGCCGTTATGACGGCCTGATCGAGGAGATAGGCGGGCCGGCAACACCGGGTATTGGATTTGCGATGGGTATGGAGCGTGTGCTGCTGGCAATCGAAAGCCAGAATCTGCTGCCGCAGTTCGATAACAGTATAGATGTCTTTGTAGTTTGCCCGGGCAGTGCAAACTTTACGCTGGCTTTTAAGGAAGCGATCGCTTTGCGCCGTGAAGGGCTGAAGGTGGAATTTGACTTTTTGGGCCGCAGTATGAAAGCCCAGATGAAGCAGGCTAACAGATTGGCTGCCAAATATGTGTTGATTTTAGGTGAAGACGAGGTAGCGCGCGGTTGTGCCGTATTAAGAAATATGTCGACCAGCGAGCAGACTGAGATCCCTATCCAAGATATTACATCAATTTTAAAAACAGAGGTGCAAAGTCATGAGTGATTCTTTAAAACGCAGTCATAGCTGCGGTTTGCTGACTAAAGAGGCAGCAGGCGAACAAGTAGTTTTATGCGGTTGGGTTGCCAAACGTCGCGATCACGGCGGGGTGGTTTT
>ENA-OVFS01001980-OVFS01001980.1-human-gut-metagenome-genome-assembly--contig:-NODE-1980-length-10752-cov-3.474619_pt1 | contig 10752 bp, 10 predicted proteins | sample MGYA00237763_ERZ505405 | MGnify/ENA primary metagenome ERZ505405 (study PRJEB26158, sample SAMN06016401) | human gut metagenome | biome: human gut; feature: ankylosing spondylitis patient; material... | reverse complement strand
ATTTCTTTGATAATTTTTAACATACAATTGATGTTGTTTTAATGTTAATAACATATAATTATTTAAATATCTTTCATTTATAAAAGGTTCTAAATAAGGAATTAAAATAATTTGTTGATCAACTTTCATGAGTTTTAAATTTTTTAACGTTTCACTAATAATACTATTAAACATTTTTTGTTTTTCTTCATAATTTAAATATTGAATAGCATCTTGTGTCTCATAAACAAATCGCTTATATTCCCCTTCTATTTTTGTCTTATTATAAATACCATTTAAAATATATCCTGACTTGATATCTTCTGAATTAAAAATCCCTTCATACATTAACATTTCTTCTTCATTTGTCATTTTAAAAGCAAAACCATCTTCAAGAAAAGTATCTTTTTGTCCTTCAATAAGACGAAACAAATCACATTTTTTTAATTTTAACTCTACCCCATATTTCTTTAATAATTTAATCATTTTGTAAGCTCCCTTGAATAACCAATGACACTCATTAAATAAAGTGGTGCTGTTTCACTTCTTAAAATACGGTTACCTAATGAACAACATTTAACACCCATCTCATTTAATTCTTGAATTTCACTTTCATCAAAGCCACCTTCACAACCAACAATAATCAATAATTGATCTCCTGCTTTTAATTGTTGTAAAGTATGAAATAATTCACCATGTTCATGTTGTTTAGCAGTTTCTTCATAAGCCACTAAATTATAATCTTTTAAATAGGGTTTTAATTCTTTAATTGTTTTTACTTCTTCTATTGAAGGTATTCTATTTCTTCCTGATTGTTCACTTGCTTCTTTTAATATTTTTTGATAGCGGGGCAGTTTTTTATTGAATTTGTCTTTAGTAAGTTTAACAACACATCTTTTAGAACTTAATGGAATAATATGATGAACTCCTAACTCACAAGCTTTTTGTAAAACAAATTCAAATTTATCTCCTTTAGGTAAAGCATAAACAAGTGTAACTTCTACATCTAATTCATTATTAATATCTAATTTTTCAATTGGTAAAATTGTACCTTCTTGAACATTTTCAATTGAACATAAATATTGAATATGTTTTAAGTCTACACAAATAATTTGATCACCATTTTTATTACGCATTACTTTTTCTATATGATGTTGATCACTACTTTCTATTTTGAAAGATTTATTTAATTCGATATTTTCATTTATAAAATATTTTTGCATCGTCTTTCACCCCAACATATTCTAGCATAATATTTCCCCAAGAAAAAACAATTTTACATTTTTATTTATATTCCTACAATTTCAAAAAGAAAAGTACGATTTCTCGTACTTAATTAGCTATTATTTTCTTTCTAAATACAAAATAGTTTTATAAAAAAAGAAGTAGCTTTTATACTACTTCCTTATTGAGCTTTTAAAACAAATCCATCTTGATAATCAACTTCTACATGTTGTCCTTGATGAACTGTTCCTTTAATAATTTCTTTAGCAAGTTTGGTTTCAATTTGAGATTGAATAAATCTCTTTAATGGTCTTGCTCCATAGATTGGATCAAATCCTTCTTCTTGAATCATTTGATAAGCTTGATCAGTTAAAGAAATCGTAATCTTTTTATCTTGTAAACGATGAACTAATTGACCAATAAATTTATCAATAATTTTTCTTACTACTGAACTATCTAATGAATTAAACATAACAATTTCATCAATACGATTTAAAAATTCTGGTTTAAAGTGCACTTTTAATTCTTCTTTTACAAGTTTTCTATTTTCTTCATTATTACCTTCTAATAAATATTGAGAACCAATATTACTTGTCATAATAATAATTGTATTTTTAAAGCTCACTGTATTTCCTTTACTATCTGTAATACGTCCATCATCTAAAACTTGAAGTAAAATATTGAAAACATCAGGATGAGCTTTTTCAATTTCATCTAATAATACAATACTATAAGGATGACGTCTTACTGCTTCTGTTAATTGTCCACCTTCTTCATAACCAACATATCCTGGTGGAGCCCCTACTAAACGTGAAACACTAAATTTTTCCATATATTCAGACATATCAATACGCACAATATTCTTTTCAGTATCAAATAATTGTTCTGCTAAAGCTTTAGCCACTTCTGTTTTACCAACCCCAGTTGGACCTAAGAATAAGAAGGAACCAATTGGTTTTTCTTCATCATTGATACCAGCACGGCTACGTAAGATAGCATCTGTTACTTTAGTGATTGCATCATCTTGACCAATAACACGTACTTTTAATGTATCATCTAAGGCTAAAAGTTTTTCTCTTTCAGAAGCCATTAATTTATTCATTGGAATACCTGTCCATCTTGAAATAACTTCTGAGACATTATCAACAGTTACTTTTTCTTGAAGTAAAGCATCATCCGATTCTTTTGCTTCAAGATCAGCAATTTCTTTGGTGATTTTTGGAATATCACCATATTGAAGTTTAGAAGCTTCTTGTAAATTACCTTCTTGCATATATTTATCTTGTAAAGCTACAAGTTTATTTTTTTGATTCTTTAATTCTTTAATATGATCTAATGAAGACTTTTCTTCTTTCCATTTTGCTTTTAATGCTGTTTCTTGTTCAGTTAAAGAAGCAATACGTTCTTTAATATCATTTAAACGTTTTACATTATCTTCATTACTATCTTCTTTTTCAATCGAAATTCTTTCCATTTCTAATCGATTCTTTTCACGTGTAATACCATCTAATTCTTCTGGTAAAGAATCAATTTCCATACGAATAGAAGCACACGCTTCATCAATTAAATCAATTGCTTTATCTGGTAAGAAACGATCAGTAATATATCTTTGTGATAAATTAACAGCACCAATAATAGCACTATCATTGATTTTAACCCCATGATGTCTTTCAAAAGAATCTTTTAAACCACGTAAGATAGCAATACTATCGTCAATTGTTGGTTCATCAACTTGTACCTTTTGGAAACGTCTTTCAAGAGCCGCATCTTTTTCAATATATTGTCTATATTCATCTAGGGTTGTTGCTCCAATACAATGAAGTTCACCACGAGCCAACATTGGTTTTAATAAGTTAGCAGCATCCATCGCACCATCTGTTTTACCAGCACCAACTAATTGATGGATTTCATCAATAAATAAGATGATATTTCCATTTGCTTTTTTAATTTCACCTAAAACTGCTTTCAATCTTTCTTCAAATTCACCACGGTATTTAGCACCAGCTACAAGTGAACCTAAATCAAGTTCATATAAAGTTTTATTTTGTAAAGAAATTGGTACATCATTTTTATAAATACGCCATGCCAATCCTTCAACGATGGCTGTTTTACCAACACCTGGTTCACCAATTAAAATTGGATTATTTTTTGTTTTACGTGACAAGATTTGAATTACACGACGAATTTCATCATCACGTCCAATAACTGGATCTAATTTTCCATTTTCCACATCTTTTGTTAAGTCACGTCCATATTTTTCTAATACTTCATAAGTATTTTCTGGATTTGGATTATCTACCATATGATCACCCCGCATTTCTAAAATTACCTTTTTTGTATCCTTTTTATTCATACCTTCTTGGTTCAATAAATCTTTGACCCAATTTTCATTTATTTCAAATAAAGCCATAATGACATGTTCTACAGACATATATTCATCTTTAAACGATGTCATTTGACTATTTGCTTTCGCAAGTAAATCATTTAAGCTATAGCTTATTCTCATACTATTGACATCAATATTTTCAAGTGTCGTTTTTTGTTGAAGCCTTTGTTCTAATACTTGAATAAAATGATTTTTATCTTTATTTAGCTTAGATAACACCCTTGGAAAAATACCACTACTATCATTCAATAAAACATACAATACATGTTCAATGTCAATTACTTGATGCTTATAACTTAATACTAATTGACTTGCTTTTTGAATTGCCTCTTGCATCTTGGCTGTAAATTTTTCGATATCCATGTTATCACTCTCCTTTAGCACTCCTCTATCCCTAGTGCTAATTTTATTATATTCATATTTTTAGCACTGTCAATACTTAAGTGCTAAAAAATAAAATTTATTATAAAAAAAGAGAAACATGATTTCCCTTTTAATGAAGTAATTTCATAACATCTTCTTCACTATTAATATTAAAAATATTAACTGTTAACTCATCTAATTGTTCAATGCTTGTATTTGATAATTGTTCTTCTAAACTTCTTGATATACTTCCTAGTTTTACTTTTAGAAGCGTTTCTAAAGTACTTAGTTTTCCTGTTTCAATCCCTTCTGTTCTTTCTTCATTTTTGAATCTATTAAATAATCTATCCATTTCTACACACATTCTTACTTCATCTTCTTCTGTTATTTTGGTATGTGTAAATATTGCTGCTATGATTAAACTTTCTTTGAGTACAACGATATCTTGTATCAATGCTTTATAATTTCCTTCATACATTGCTTTTGTCAACATCACAATTTCTCTTGGCTTTCTACAACTGATTTTTCTTTCATTCAATAACTTGATATCTACGACCAGTATTTTCTAATCATTTATAAATTGATCTAATCTTTTTGGTACACTCATCATTTCTTTTATCCTTCTAGGTTTTTTCCACTTATCTGGTCCTGTATATAAAGTCATTGTCCCTACACCATTTAACTTACTTCCTTTTTTCATTTGGTTCATATACGTCAAGAAATCATAATTGCCTACTCTTAATACCATTTGATCATCTACTCTACTTTGATGTTCGATTCCTAATATACATTCTACTCCATCAATCGTTGCTTTTTTTACGATATCTCTTCTTCTTTTAATATCTTGATGATCTATTAATACCGATTGATCATTTTCATAAGAGACTAACGTTTTATAAGCTATGACTTCTTCTCCATCAAAGAACACTAGAAGCAAATACTTCATTATCTCTAAGCAGTGTTCTAGCTGCTGTATCACATGTCATCCCACTATGAATCATATTATTCCTCTTTCCTTTTTTATTTATTTTTACTACACTTGATTTATAACATACTTCATCTTTCTTTTTGTCTCAAAAGTTATTTACAAAAAAATAGGTTCATTTTGAACCTACTTTTTCAAGTTTTGTTTAGCTTGTTTCATACGTGTTTTACATTCATACATATTTTTATCTGCTTGATTCAATAATACTTTTAAATTAGCTTCTTGGTAATTGATAGAAAGTGCATATCCATAAGCAAATTCAATATATATTTGTTTACTAAATTCATTATAACGATTTGCTTCATCTTGAACCTTTTTAATAATAGATTTCACTTCATCTTCACTTACATCATTTAATAAAGCAATAAACTCATCTCCACCATATCTTCCTACAAAATACTTTTCTGGAATAGATGTTCTTATAATATGAGCAAAATTCATAATAAGTGTATCTCCAGCAATATGACCTAATGTATCATTTACTTCTTTTAAATCATTTAAATCAAAAATAATCATTGCTATTGGCTTTTCAAATTGATGATATTCTATTAAAAGTTCTTCCACACGACTTCTGTTTGGAAGTCCTGTATGTAAATCAATATAAGCTAACTTATTAAGTTCTTTATTCTTTTTCATGAGAACAACCGCAGAAATAGACTCTCTGATAATAATACAAATTATTAATGTACAAGTAACAATAAGTCCTTTTTCAATCATATCAAGTTGAGAAGCACAATATTGAGAATACTCTTCAGCAGCATCTACTGTTTCATCAGCAAGATAAAAATAATTCTCACTCATTTCAATAATATTTGTATTTTCATAACCGTCTTCTCTTACTTTTTGAATTTCTTCTTTTAAAGAAATCCATGATTTATTCAATTCAACTAATTTCTTTTGATATTTTTGATCATTTAACTTTGTGAGTTGATATTTTCCTCCGCCATCCATCAAACCATCAAAAATATTATCTAAATACCTTATTAAACTATTATTCTTATTACCTGATATTTCTAACTTAATTTCTCTTTGTGTCGCTCCTCGAATAATGCCTGCATAGTTAATAACTCTTGCATTTCCTTGTATCTTATTAACATCATTCATCATAAAAATAGTCAAAATTACTAAAATTATAATTAAAAAACCTTGTAAAAATCTTTCAATCATTTTATTTTTACTTCGTTTTAACTTCATCCAGTTCATCTCTTCTCTTAAACAATTTTATCTTGTCTATTTACATCATACATTCTTTTAGTTTATCAGGTATAGCTTCTATTAGATAAGTAACAATATCTTCTTTAGAAATAGGCATATCATTTAAAACCCATTCTACAGTCATATCTACAGAACCTCTACAATACATTTTAAGTAAAAAATCTATATCAGAAGATAATGTTTTTCCTGTATTTTTATGTATATATTCTTTATAAAAATCATAAATACAACAAAAATCATAATGAATAAGATTATTATAATCATTAGATTTAAAAGCTTCTTTGAAGAATGGATGCTCTTGTTCGATAAAAGCAAACTTTAAATTAAGTGCTTCTTGTAACGAACCACCTTGATTCATTTCTTCAAATGATTTTAAAACTAATTTTTCAAAATACCAATTAACTAAATCATATTTATCTTGAAAATGTCGATAAAATGTTTGTCTGGTTTTTCCTGCTGTTGAAACAATATCTGTTACAGTAATTTTATCTAAAGGCTGTTTTTTTATTAAGCTTTTGATTGCTTTAGCAAACAAAAATAAAGTTTCTTCGTTTTTCATAATAGACCTCTATAATAAATAATCATATTTTTCTATTTCATCAGTTTGTGCTAAAACAAGGAAAGTATCATTTAATTCTATTTCTAAATTAGGATCTACAGGAACTTCTAACTTATGTGTATGAGGATTTCGTTTACCTAAAACATTGATACTATAAAGTTTTCTTAAATCTAGTTGTGATAATGTTTTTCCTACCCATGCTTGAGGTACTTTCATTTCAACAATACAATTTTCTTCATCTAATTCAATTAAATCTTTAATATTTTTTCGAAGTAATGTTCTTGCTACTTTTTCTCCCATTTCTTTTTCAGGACGGACAACATAATCAGCACCTATTTTTTCTAAAACAACTTTAAAACGTTTGTTTTTAGCTTTAACAATAACATAAGGTACTCCCAGTTCTTTTAGATTCATTGTAGCTAAAATACTATCTTCTAATCGATCTCCAATAGCAACAATTCCTACATCCATATCATCTAATCCTAAATCTGATAAAAATTGAAAATCTGTGACATCACCAATAACTGCTTTTGTCGCAAAATCTGCCACTCTTTGTACATTTTCAGGATTTTTATCAATTGCAATGACTTCTCTACCATATTGAGAAAGTGTCTTTACAAGTGTAGAGCCAAAAATTCCAAGCCCTAATACAACAAATTGTTTTTCCATCTCATTATCCTATTAAGATATGTTCTTTTATATAGTTCACATCTTTTCCTTTCTTAGCGTTATATTTTCTTACAAAAATCAAAACCATCGTAATAGGACCAATACGTCCTATATACATCAAAATAATTATAACAATTTTTCCAACAAATGTCAGTGTTGGTGTAAGACCCGCTGTTAATCCTACTGTCGCAAAAGCAGAAAAAACTTCAAAAAGTAGATCAATAAAATCTGCCTGCTCACTTATTGATAAAATAAATAAACCTGTTAAAGCAATCGCAAAACTAATCAACATAATTGTTAATGCTCTTTTAACAATTTGATCATCAATTGTTCTTTTAAAAACATGAATATTTTCATCACCGCGCATTAATGCACGGACGTATAACAATCCAATAACAAAAGTTACCGTTTTAACACCACCAGCAGTTCCTGCAGGAGAACCACCGATAAACATAATAATAGACATAAAAAACTTCGTTGCTTGATGTAAAGAAGCCATATCTACTGTCGCAAATCCAGCTGTTCTAAGTGTTACTGATTGAAAAAAACTTGCGAGTATCTTTTGTGAAAATGGTAAAGATTTTAATGTTAGCGGATTTTGAAATTCTAATATGAAAATAACGGTCATTCCTCCAAAAATTAAAACAAATGTAGAAATCAATGCAATCTTTGTATGTAAAGATAAAGATTCTAAATACCTTTTCATTTTAAAATACTTAAAATGTTCTCTATAATGAATCAAAGATAAACGTAAATCGATCCACACAACAAAACCTAAACCACCAGCAATAATCAAACCACAAATAACTAAATTGATCCAAACATTGCCTACATAAGGAACCATTGAATTATTTCCTAAAATATCAAATCCAGCATTACAAAATGCTGAAATTGCATGAAATAAACTATAATAAATTCCTTTAAGGATTCCAAATTGTGGAATAAAAACAAAAGCAAGACAAATTGCTCCAATAAGTTCAAAACAAACTGTATATTTAATAACTCTTTTAATATAAATACCTGTTTCATTTAATGAATTTCTATTTAAAGCTTCCTGCATGACAATCTTATTAGCGTAGGTTAGTTTTCTTTTTAAAAGAACAAAGAACATCGACATCAGTGTTAAAAATCCTAACCCACCTATTTGAATCAATAAAATAATGACTATTTGTCCAAAAAGCGTATATTCACTAGCTGTTACATGAGTCACTAAGCCTGTTACACAGGTTGCTGAAGTTGCAACAAATAGATGATCTAAATAACTACTTGTTGAATGAATGGTATGACTCATTGGTAAACTTAATAAAATCGATCCTATTAAAATAACCGCAAAAAAGCTAAAGCCAATTCTTCTAACTGCTGATATACCTAGTTTTTTATATTGTTTATGAAGTGTTTTTCTTTGCATATTTTCCCCTCAGTTCTATTAAAAAAAGACATGTTTCCATGCCAATTTAAAACAAATGATAATAAGCCAAGTTCTGTATTAGATAATCATTTATCTACGTTTACACGTCCTCTATCCCGTTCAATTCCGTTTTAAAGGTTCCCCTACCAAATTTGGGTTTCTGCCTTGCGGAGCTTTCCTCTTTTCAGCCATAGTTTCCTATGGAATTGTCTCTGTGGAGCCATTTATGAAGTTCTACCATAGTTGCCCTTAGGTTTTCCTTCTGTCGTTAGTTTACACTACCCTCACTTATTGATTCGTGAGGCACAAACACTACAATCATCGCAGATTGTGGCAGCCTGGACTTTCCTCTACTTCAATGAAGCAGCGATTATCTGTCATTTGTTATTTATTTTGAAATACTGCTTTTTCTAATAATGATAATCTTTTTAAGATATCTACATTGGAAGAAACATTATCTTCTAATGCTCTTAAGTTATCATCTTGTAAAGCTTTTTCTCTTTCTAATCGAGCTATCATAGCTTTTTGATTAGCAAGACGTCTTTCAAGCTGTTCTATTCTATCATAAGAATTGTTCAATAGTCCAGCAAAAGCTTCATAATCTTTGACTACTTGATCTAAGAAGTGATCAACCTCATCCGCATTGTACCCTTTAAAATCTACTTTAAATTCTTTACTGACAATTTTTTTTGGACTTAATACGACTTTGTATTCCATGCTTTTCAACTCCTTTACCTCATTGTACCAATTTATTTCCTTTTTTCAAGATAAAAAATAATTTCTTACTAAAGAGTTGTTATCACAAAAAAAATATGTGTTATAATACCCATATATATGCAAATAAAAAGGAGTTTCTATGGTTAATTATCCAAATAAGAAAAAAAATAATCATTATACATCTATGATTGAAGGTAAACATAATACTGCTCACCGTGGAATGAACTTAGAAGAAGATATTAACTTAACAAATGAATATTATTTATCACATGATATTGCAGTTATTCATAAAAAACCTACCCCTATTCAAATTGTCAAGGTTTCTTATCCAGAAAGAAGTTCAGCAAAAATAGTAGAAGCTTATTTTAGAACCCCTTCAACAACAGATTATAATGGTATTTATAAAGGAAAATATATTGATTTTGAAGCAAAAGAAACAAAAACATTATCTTTTCCCTTTACGAACATTTCTTTACATCAAATTAATCATCTCGATAAAGTCATTCATCATGGAGGAATTGCTTTTTTAATTATTGCCTTTACAAAAGTGAATGAAGTTTATCTCTTAGATGCTTCTTTTATGGTAGAAGCATATAGAAAAAACGATCGTAAATCCCTTCGTTATGAAACAATAAAAGAAAAAGGTCATTTGATAAGGCAAGGATTTCTTCCTCGTCTTCATTATTTAGAAATTATTGATCAATATTATTGTGAGGTATTTAAATGAAAAAACAAACAAAAAAATTAAATTCAAAAAAAATCATTCAAGTAGTAACAATGCTTATTCTTTGTTTAATCTTAGTTTTTGCATGTATATTTGGTTATAGTGTATATAAGGATACAGCTACTTTTGATTCTAAAAAACTGTTATCCTCTGGAGCAAGTGTCATGTATGACAGTAATGGTGATATTATGTACACTTATGGTAGTCAAGAAAACGGTACACGAAAAAATGTGACCTATGATGACTTACCACAAGTTTTAGTAGATGCCATTGTAGCTGCTGAAGATTCTCGTTTCTTTGAACATAATGGTTTTGATTTACCACGTATTGTTAAAGCGGCATTATCTAACTTAAAAGCTGGAGGAATCACTGGTGGTGGTTCTACCATTACTCAACAGTTAATCAAGAAAACATATTTCCCTGATGCTCAAAGAACTTACTCACGTAAATTTAGTGAAATTATTCTTGCTATTCAAGCAGATAAAGCTTTAAGTAAAGAAGAAATCTTAACTCTTTATTTAAA
>ENA-OVFS01001966-OVFS01001966.1-human-gut-metagenome-genome-assembly--contig:-NODE-1966-length-10806-cov-3.341364_pt1 | contig 10806 bp, 9 predicted proteins | sample MGYA00237763_ERZ505405 | MGnify/ENA primary metagenome ERZ505405 (study PRJEB26158, sample SAMN06016401) | human gut metagenome | biome: human gut; feature: ankylosing spondylitis patient; material... | reverse complement strand
TAGAAGTGAAGGATGGTAAGGCCAGATTCCTGGAGGAAGATAAGGTTTACGCCTGAAAATATGAAATATGATATAATACCCCTGGCTGTATGAAAAAGGTGTGAAATGATTACTGTGAAGGTCGTGAGCAGTAACAGGAAACGTTTTTTCATTAGGCAAGGGGTATGTTTTTTCTTGTTATTATTAGAAAATTGTGATATTATGATAAAAAATGTACCATTATTAATGGAAAATTCACAAAATGCAATAGAAAAAGAAAAAAATGCTATTCTGGCGAAAAACGAACAGCTGCGGGCAGACCTTTTGCGAGCAATTTCTCATGATCTGAGAACTCCGCTTTGCTCTATTTCAGGAAATGCTGATATGTTGCTGAATAATGAGAGACGTTTGGATGATATAACAAAACAACAGATATATACAGATATTTATGATGATGCAGAATGGCTTATTGGTGTTGTAGAAAATCTGTTATCTGTCACAAGATTAAATGATGGAAGATTGAAAATAAAATTCACAGATCAGCTTCTCGATGAAGTTATTGCAGAATCCCTGCGACATATCAGCCGAAAACATGATGCTTATAAGATTCAGGTGGAATGTGAAGAACTGATTCTCGCACATATGGATGTTCGACTTATCATTCAGGTTCTTGTTAATTTGATAGATAATGCGATAAAATATACACCGCAAGGTTCGACCATATGTATTCGCGGATTAAGAACAGATGGCAGAGCGCAAATAAGTGTAGAAGATAATGGACCGGGGATTGCGGATGAAATGAAATCGCATATATTTGAGATGTTTTATACCGGAAAAACTACGATTGCTGACAGTCATCGTAGTTTGGGGCTGGGCCTTGCATTATGCCATTCGATTATTGAAGCACATGAAGGGGAATTAACACTTAAGGATAATTATCCTCATGGCTGTATTTTTGTTTTTACATTACCGTTAAGTGAGGTAACACTAAATGAATAAAACATCAATTCTTATTGTAGAAGACGATCGTCCTATACGAAATCTGATCGTAACAACATTAAAAACACATGAGTACAAATATCTTACAGCAGAAAATGGGAGAGAAGCGATTTTGGAAGCATCTTCACACAATCCGGATATCATTTTACTTGATCTGGGGCTTCCGGATATGGAAGGAGTAGATGTGATAAAAAAAATTCGTACCTGGTCCAATATGCCGATTATTGTTATCAGTGCCAGAAGTGAGGATTCTGATAAGATTGAGGCTCTTGACGCAGGTGCGGATGATTATATTACAAAACCTTTTTCAGTTGAAGAATTGCTTGCACGTATACGTGTTACACAGAGACGGCTTGCGGTTATTCAGACTGGTGAGATACAGAAGACGGCTGTTTTTATTAATGGAGAACTGAAAATTGATTATACTGCCGGCTGTACTTATATGAGAGGGGAGGAGTTACATCTCACACCTATTGAATACAAACTTCTTTGCTTATTATCTCGTAATGTAGGTAAGGTGTTAACACATACTTATATTACACAACAGATATGGGGAAGGTCTTCAGAAAATGATGTTGCATCTCTTAGAGTTTTCATGGCAACTTTGCGTAAAAAACTTGAATCAGATAAGAATGAAATTCAATATATTCAGACACACATTGGGATTGGGTATCGAATGCTGCGGATAGAGTAAGTAACCTTTGATTATTTAAGATATAGATAGGTAAATACAGAATTATCTGATATAATGAAGCTACTTGTATTGAAAATGAAAGAGGAGGAATAAGCAGTGATTTGTGGAATGACATATTTTCAGATATGCCTGTATTTCCTGGTCTATTCTTTTGGAGGATGGGTAGTTGAAGTTATTTTTCATGCAGTTGCGCTTGGAAAAGTAATAAACAGAGGATTTCTGAACGGACCGGTCTGCCCGGTATATGGCTTTGGTGTGCTCTCTGTTTTTGCCCTGCTTAATACGATTCAAAGTGGTGGACATCAGATGAGTGAAGGAATGATCTTTGTATTTGGATTTGTTCTTGCTACAGCGGTTGAGTTGATCGCAGGATGGCTGCTTGATGTGTGTTTCCATGCAAGATGGTGGGATTATTCAGATAAACCGTTGAATTTTCATGGATATATCTGCCTGGAGTTCTCTCTGATCTGGGGCCTTGCAATCGTTATGGTAGTAAAGGTTTTTCAGAAATATGTAGAAAATCAGGTGTCTCATACACCGGCAACCTGGGAGTGGGTTGTGATAGCAATCTTATATGCAGTGTATCTGACAGACTTTATTGTAACAGTAGCAGTTATCCGTGGATTGAATAAGAAACTTACCAGATTGGATAAAGTCAGCTCAGATCTGAGAATTGTGAGTGATAAGCTTAGTGATACACTGGCAACGACTACGATTGATACAGCGCAGAAGGTTGGCGAAAGAAAGGTTCAGGCAGCACTTGCAAAAGCCGAACTGCTTGAGACGACAGCTGCCCAGAAAGAAAAAACTGTTGAAATGCTCCGTATGAAAAAAGCAGAACTTCAGGCACAGTTTGACGAGTTATCCAGTTCCATCACAAATCATACTGTATTCGGTCAGGGACGACTTCTTAAAGCTTTCCCTGAGATGAAACACAGAGATTACTTTGAGCTGATTCAGGAATTGAAGAAAAAACTGAAATAAAATGAAAATCATTTCTGACTGAGTTGTATTCTTTTGCGGTTATAAACCAGATGTAGATACATGGCATCCTGTGCCCGGAGTGGGTCATGGGATGCTATGGCATTCGTAATCTCGCGGTGAGTCTCGATGGTTTCTTCATGCAGAGGCACGTAAATTGGTTGATTCTATCCGAAAATAATCGGAGCTAATACACATATTCATATTCAGAAAAAAGCAGAACCCGGCAGTAATGCAGAGTTCTGTTTTTTGTTACAGCGAAAGAGAGAGCTTGACAATTTCTCCAACTCCTATATAATTAACAATGGTAATTATCAAAGATAACTATACAGGAGCTTTTTATGACAAACGAAAAAGTTAAGAGAATGCTTGATGCATGTTATCAGGCAAAACGAATACGGGAATTACTTCCTCCACTTCCGCAGGGAGTCATGCCGTCTTATATTCAGTATATGGATACGATCCAGAAACTGGAAAAGCAGGGAATTAAGGTGAAGATCTCAGACATCAGTGATGCAATGAATCTGCCGCGTCCGGGAGTGACCAGAACCGTAAAAGAGATGGAAGCGAAGGGCTATCTTCATAAGTTTGCATCCAAGGAGGATGGACGTGTCACATATATAGCCATCACCGAAGAAGGAAAGAAGCTGTCCCAGAAATATGATAAGGATTATTTCTGGGAACTGGCGCTTTCTCTCAGTGATATTTCCGAGGAAGATGCGGATTGTATGATCCGTACGATTGAAAAGTTCTATCAGATTATGTGCGAGAGGAGAAAAGAATATGACAAACGATAAAGCAGATTTTACACAGGGAAGCATCCTGAAAAAACTGGTTGCATTTATGATGCCGGTTCTTGGAGCCTTGATCCTGCAGGCTGCGTATGGTGCAGTTGACCTCCTGGTCGTAGGTAGATTTGGTTCCACATCAGGGCTTTCAGCAGTTTCCACCGGAAGCCAGGTGTTGAACCTGGTAACCTTTGTAGTAGTTCAGTTTGCAATGGGAATTACGGTCCTGATCGCCCGTTATCTTGGTGAAAAAAGACCGGAAAAAATTGGAGCTGTCATAGGTGGCGGCGTTGTTGTATTTACGATCATCTCAATAGCATTGTTTTTTGTAATGGTGTGCTTCGCACGTCCGATTTCTGTACTGATGCAGGCACCGACTGAGGCAGTTGATCTTACCTCCAGTTATGTACGGATCTGCGGTGGCGGAATCTTTTTCATTGTAGCTTATAATCTGCTGTCAGCAATTTTTCGTGGGCTGGGAGACAGTAAGTCACCGCTGCTTTTTGTACTGGTTGCATGTATCGTAAATGTGATCGGAGATATGGTCCTGGTAGCCGGATTTCATATGGATGCAGCAGGCGCTGCAATTGCAACGGTTACAGCACAGGCGCTCAGCGTTGTATTTGCCGTGCTTCTTCTTATCAAAAAAGATCTGCCGTTTACGATCAAAAAAAGTGATTTCAGACTGAACCCACAATGTAAGAGATTTCTTCAGATTGGTTTGCCACTTGCATTGCAGGAGTTCCTGACTCAGCTTTCCTTCCTGGCACTCTGTGCCTTTGTCAACCGACTTGGTCTGGAAGCCTCTTCTGGATATGGGGTGGCCTGCAAGATCGTTAACTTTGCAATGCTCGTACCAAGTTCACTGATGCAGTCCATGGCGTCCTTTGTATCCCAAAATGTAGGTGCAGGAAAGAAAAAACGTGCAAAACAGTCCATGTTTACCGGAATCGGAGTGGGACTGGTGGTTGGATGCCTGGTATTTGTGCTTGTGATGTTTAAAGGGGATGTAGTCGCAGGTATTTTCTCAACCGATGCCTCAGTTATCCAGAATGCCTTTGACTATCTGAAAGGTTTTGCACCGGAGACAATCGTAACTGCAATTCTGTTCAGTATGATTGGTTATTTCAATGGAAATAATAAGACCGTCTGGGTTATGATCCAGGGACTGGTCCAGACACTTCTGGTTCGATTGCCGTTAGCATACTATATGAGTATCCAGCCAAATGCAAGCCTGACCAAGATCGGTCTGGCCGCACCGGTGGCAACTGTGACAGGAATTATTTTGAATGTGGGATTCTTTATTTATCTGAATCGCAAAGAAAAAGCAGTTACTTCTCCATCTTCTTAAGTTCAGGCAGTACGGTACAGAGCATGGTCACAAAGCAGATACTTCCGCCGATCACATTTGATACAGGTTCTGCAAGGAATACGCCCTTGGTTCCCATATGTAAAGCATATGGCATCAGATAGGTAAGCGGAACGACTATAAATACTTTGCGGAGCAGGGAGAAGAAAATCGCAAATTTCTTCTTATTCAGAGACTTAAATACAGTCTGTCCGATGTACTGCAGATCCATAAAAATAAATGCTGCAAAATATTGTTTTAATGCGATCACTGCATCTTTCAGCAGCACGGTATCGGAGCTGAAGATTCGGATCAAAAACTCCGGGATCAAAATGATCATACTCCATGTAACAGCGGTATAGACGAGAACCATGACCGACAGTATAGCACCGGCTTTGCGTACGTGCTTTGGACGACATGCACCATAATTATAGCTCAGAATCGGAGAGGCTCCCTCGTTTATGGCATGAAGAGGTGTCTCTACCAGCTGGCGTACACTGGAGACGATAGTCATAACAGAGATATAAATATCGCCACCCGCGACAGAGAGTACATTGTTGCAGCAGATCGTTACCAGGCTGTTTGTCAGCTGCATGATAAATCCGGCAGAGCCAAGACTTACAATATCTTTGGCGTAACCGGTACATTGTGGAACTTCATTTTTCCTGAGAAGACGGACTCTTAATTCTGATTTTCTGGTAAGGAAAAACAGTACAAAAGCTGCGGATAAAGTCTGAGAGAGTATGGTGGCAATCGCAGCTCCCTGTACTCCAAAACCAAGGACAAAGATAAACAAAGGATCCAGCAGAAGGTTTGCAACAGCTCCGATGGCAACAGAAAGCATACCGATAGTTGAATAACCCTGGGCGTTGATAAAAGGATTCATTCCGATGGAGATCATAGACGGCAAGGTTCCAATCAGGTAGATCATTATATAAGGATAAGCATAAGTAAGGGCATTCGAAGAAGCACCGAATACGACCAGGATTGGACGGGCAAACAGAAAGCCGATGAGCATCAGGAAAACACCGCAGATGCAGAGCATGGAAAAAGAAGTATCCATGATCTGGACGGCAGTGTTTTCCTGTTTTTTTCCTCTGTAAATGGAGAACAGCGGCGCACCGCCACTTCCGAACAGATTAGAGAAGGCCGTGATGATCACGATGATGGGAAAACAAAGTCCTACTGCGCCAAGTGCAGTAGTTCCTACTTTGGGGATTCGTGCGATATAGACACGGTCAACGATGTTATACAATAAATTTAAAATCTGAGCGACTAGCATGGGCAGAGTTGCACCTAAAATATTTCCGGTCACGCTTCCGTTTTCAAAGTCAATTCTTTTCATTTTATTCATGTCCTTAGAGTTATTATTGTAACTGAGTATAGCATTTTATTAAATATATGTAAAACGCAGTGAAGTGGTGAATTAAGTAATCATTGACAGCGTTTTTTTTACGTGTTATGATAAATTCGATTTTGAGAGACGAAGATGCAGAGTAACAGACAGAGTCTTTTCAAAGCAATTGTTTTGGACCACCCGGGAGGGTTAAGGCCATACGGACAGCCGGGTCCACTGCCGATTATGGTAACTTTGGTTACCTTATTGATTGAGTTAAAAGCTCAAATTTTATAAGTAGGTTCCTTTGATAACCGAGATGCGCCCAAAGCGCAGACTTGTGAAACGATCAATAAGAGTAGTAAAAGTATGATTGCTATATAGACTCTGATACGCATGCGGATATAGATCAAACGCAGGTTTGTGGCTTAGTGCCCTGACCTGCTTTTTTTATTCAGTCTGTGGAATGTAGATTAAGGGTTGATACAAAGGAAACTGGAATTGGAGGAATGATGAAAGGAAGTCGTTTTAAATTAAACCAGAATCATGCACCAATACATGAAGCTCTGGAGACTTTCCGTCGTATGAGGGTTGTACCATTTGATGTACCTGGCCATAAACGAGGAAGAGGCAATCCGGAACTGACAGAATTTCTGGGACAAAAATGTGTAGGTGTCGATGTTAACAGTATGAAGCCACTGGATAATCTCTGCCATCCGGTATCAGTAATACGGGAGGCAGAAGAACTGGCAGCAGATGCTTTTGGAGCAGCACATGCATTCTTGATGGTAGGAGGCACGACAAGTTCCGTACAGACGATGGTCCTGACTGCCTGCAAACGTGGAGATGAGATTATACTGCCTCGTAATGTCCACAGGAGTGTTTTGAATGCACTTGTTTTATGCGGTGCGATTCCTGTTTATGTAAACCCGGAGGTGGATCAGCGGCTCGGAATTTCCCTTGGAATGAAAAGGGAACAAGTGGAGAAAGCAATAAAAGAACATCCAAAGGCAGTTGCAGTACTGGTAAACAATCCGACTTATTATGGAATATGCAGTGACCTGCGTGCAATCGTCAAGATGGCCCATGATGCAGGAATGCTTTGCCTGGCAGATGAGGCACATGGAACGCATTTTTATTTTGGAGGAGGTCTTCCGGTTTCTGCCATGGCAGCAGGTGCAGATATGGCAGCTGTGTCCATGCATAAGAGTGGAGGAAGTCTTACACAGTCAAGCCTTCTTCTTACTGGTCCGGACGTACACGCAGGATATGTGCGCCAGATCATCAACTTGACACAGACGACCTCAGGAAGCTATCTTCTTATGTCAAGCCTTGATATTTCAAGAAGAAACCTTGCACAGCGCGGCCGTCAGATTTTTCACCAGGTAGCCGATATGGCAGAATACGCCAGAGAGGAAATCAATGCGATCGGCGGTTATTATGCGTTTGGCAAAGAACTGGTAAACGGAGATTCCGTTTTTGATTTTGATATAACGAAACTGAGTGTACATACGTTGGATATCGGACTTGCTGGAATCGAAGTGTACGATATTCTGCGTGACGAATATGATATTCAGATAGAGTTTGGAGATATCGGTAATATTCTTGCGTATCTTTCCATTGGAGACCGTGCGCAGGAAGTAGAGCGGCTTGTGAGCGCGCTCGCAGAGATCCGCAGACGTTTTCAGACAGATGGTTCAGGACTTCTGAGCCAGGAATATATTGATCCACAGGTAGTGACCAGCCCGCAGGATGCTTTTTATGCGGATAAATGCAGCCTGCCGCTTCGTGAAACCGAGGGTAAGGTCTGCAGTGAATTTGTAATGTGCTACCCACCTGGAATTCCGATTCTTGCACCGGGAGAACGCATCACAGCAGAGATCCTGGATTATATTGAATATGCAAAGGCAAAGGGCTGTAATATGACAGGACCGGAAGATCCGGATATTTTGAGACTGAATGTTCTGACAGGGAGGGAATGACAATGGAAATGTGGTTTTCAGAATTTCATACACCAGATGTGAAACACAGCATCCGTGTAAACCGCCAGCTTTATTCCAGACAGAGTGAGTATCAGAGAATTGATATTTTTGAGACACCGGAATTCGGTCGAGTGCTGACTCTGGACGGAAATGTAATGCTGACAGAGCGTGACGAATTTATTTATGATGAGATGATCACGCATGTGCCGATGTCGGTCCATAAAGAGGCAAGAGACATTCTGGTGATCGGTGCCGGAGATGGAGGCGTTGTCCGTGAACTGACCAGATATGACAGAGTACGTCACATTGATCTGGTAGAAATGGATCCGATGGTTGTTGAGGCCTGTCGTGCCTATCTTCCGGGAAATGCCTGCAGACTGGATGACAGAAGAGTACATCTTCATTATGAAAATGCGCTGAGATTTATCCGAAGATGTGAAGCAAGATATGATCTTATCATCGTGGATTCCTCTGATCCGTTTGGTCCGTCTGAAGGATTGTTTACCCGTGAATTTTACGGAAATTGTTACAATGCGCTGAAGGATGACGGGATTATGGTAAACCAGCAGGGAAGCCCGTTCTACGCAGAAGATGCGCATGCAATGCAGCGCAGTCATAAAAGGATTGCCAGCACCTTCCAGATCAGCCGTGTTTACCAGGCACATATCCCAACCTTTGCTGCAGGTTACTGGCTGTTCGGATTTGCAAGTAAAAAATATCATCCGGTGGATGATCTGGATGCAGAGGCATGGAATGCATTAAATCTCCGTACACGTTACTATACGACCAGACTCCATAAAGGGGCATTTTATCTTCCGGCTTTTCTGGAAGACATGCTGAAAGAAGTGGAGGATTAATTTATGATCTTACCTAATATAGAAACTTTTATCGGCTGCGAAAGCAATTTTGAGGAAGCATCCATTGTTCTTTATGGTGCACCGTTTGATTCTACAACAAGTTTTCGTCCGGGTGCCCGCTTTGGCCCATCAGCCATGCGCCATGAGAGTTTTGGCCTGGAAACCTACAGTCCGTATCAGGATAAAGACCTTATAGACATCAGCGTATTTGACAGCGGAGATCTGGAGCTTTGCTTTGGAAGCAGTGAAATGGCACTTTCAGACATTCAAAAGAGAGCAGAAGAAATTTTGAAAGCAGGAAAATTCCCACTGCTTCTGGGAGGAGAACATCTGGTAACATTGGGAGCAGTGCGTGCCGCAGCTGCAAAATATCCGGATCTTCATATTATTCATTTTGATGCTCATGCAGATCTGAGAGATGATTATCTCGGAGCAAAATTAAGTCACGCCTGTGTTCTTCGAAGATGCCATGAAATTGTGGGAGACGGCCATATCCATCAGTTCTGTATCCGAAGTGGAGAGAGAGAAGAATTTCAGTTTGCTTCCAGACACACAGATTTTCATCCGTTTACTTTTGAAGGACTGGAAGAAACAGTCAGAGAGCTGAAAGAGAAACAGGTTCCGGTATATTTTACAATTGATCTGGACTGTATGGATCCATCGGTATTTCCGGGGACAGGAACTCCGGAGGCGGGTGGCGTGAGCTTTTTAGAGCTTCTTAAAGCAATCCGTACCGTTTCTCAGGCAAATCTGGTAGGGGCAGATGTCAATGAACTGGCTCCTATGCTGGATACGAGCGGTGTTTCAACTGCAACAGCCTGCAAGGTCCTTCGTGAACTGCTTCTGGCGATTGCAAAATAATATTAATAGAAAACAGTAATATATCAACATAAAAAAGGAGAAAAATTATGAGTAGAGTATTAGTGATCGGCTGCGGAGGAGTAGCCAGTGTGGCAATTCAGAAATGCTGCCAGGTTGATGAGGTATTCACAGAAATGTGTATTGCAAGCCGTACAAAGGAAAAATGTGATGCACTTGTAGAAAAACTGAAAGGAAAGACAAAAACCGTTCTTACTACAGCTAAGGTGGATGCAGATGATGTGGATCAGCTGATCGAACTGATCAACAGCTACAAACCAGATCTGGTAATGAACATCGCACTTCCTTATCAGGACCTGACGATCATGGATGCATGTCTGGCATGTGGTGTAAACTATATGGATACAGCAAACTATGAGCCGGAAGATACTGACGATCCGGAGTGGCGTGCAATTTATGAAAAACGCTGCAAAGAAGAAGGATTTTCTGCATACTTTGATTATTCCTGGCAGTGGGCATATCGTAAAAAATTCGAAGATGCAGGACTTACAGCACTTCTTGGATGTGGATTTGACCCGGGTGTTACACAGGCTTACTGTGCCTATGCATTAAAGCATGAATTTGATCAGATTGATACCATCGATATCCTGGACTGCAACGGCGGTGATCATGGATATGCATTTGCAACAAACTTTAACCCGGAGATCAATCTTCGTGAAGTAAGTGCACCGGGAAGTTACTGGGAAAACGGACACTGGGTAGAAATCCCGCCGATGGATATCAAGAGAGAATATAACTTTGACCAGGTTGGAGACAAGGATATGTATCTGCTCCACCATGAAGAGATTGAGTCTCTTGCAAAAACAATCCCGGGTGTAAAACGTATTCGTTTCTTCATGACTTTTGGACAGAGTTATCTGGATCATATGCGTTGCCTTGAAGATGTAGGAATGCTTTCCACAACACCGATCCAGTACAACGGACAGGAGATTGTTCCAATTCAGTTCCTGAAAGCACTGCTTC
>ENA-OVFS01001951-OVFS01001951.1-human-gut-metagenome-genome-assembly--contig:-NODE-1951-length-10892-cov-3.106672_pt1 | contig 10892 bp, 9 predicted proteins | sample MGYA00237763_ERZ505405 | MGnify/ENA primary metagenome ERZ505405 (study PRJEB26158, sample SAMN06016401) | human gut metagenome | biome: human gut; feature: ankylosing spondylitis patient; material... | reverse complement strand
TTTGTCCCCTGGACGGCGCAATTTTTCCTTGAAATCCGTCCGGATTCCCGCGAAAGAATTGCTTGCCAGCAGCCATAATCCCTCGCTGCTGGGTACATCGCCAAGTTTCAAACAAGCCCTAGCCTGGCGGGGAAGAGAACCACGCCCGCAAAACCGAAGAAAAGAGGAAAAACCATGCTGCAATTCAATCATTTTAACTTTAATGTGCTGGATCTGGAGCGATCCCTGGCCTTCTACCGGCATGCGCTGGAGCTGGAGGTGGTGGAGGAGAAGGAGGCCGGGGACGGCTCCTTCAAGCTGGTGTACCTGGGGGACGGGGAGACCGGCTTCCGTCTGGAGTTAACCTGGCTGCGGGACCGCACCGAACCCTACGATTTGGGGGAGCAGGAGTTCCATCTGGCCTTCGTCACCGACCGCTTTGATGCGCTGCTGGCGCGGCACCGGGCCATGGGCTGCGTATGCTTTGAAAACCCGGATATGGGCGTTTACTTCATTGAGGATCCGGACGGCTACTGGATCGAGCTCGTCCCGGAGCGGGGGTAAGGGGTGAGTCAGACCATAGGCGGCCGGCTGGCCTACGCCGATCTGCTGCGGTGTACCGCCATGCTGGCGGCGATCGTGGTCCACATAACCGGCGGGGCCCTGGAGGCGTCGCCGGTGGGAACGCCCGATTTTATGGTGCTCAACGTGTACGACGGGCTGACCCACTGGTGTGTGCCGGTGTTTGTCATGCTCTCCGGCATGTTCTTGCTGGACCCCAAGCACAGCCTCCCCCCCTCCAAGCTTTTTTTCGGCCATATGCTGCGTATCGCCGCCGCCTTGGCGGTATGGGGGACGGCCTATGCGCTGGTGGAACGGGTACAGGTGCACGGCCTGAGCTGGGAGAGCGTCCGGGCAGCCCTCTATCAGGTGCTCCTGGGAAAGACCTGCTTTCACCTGTGGTTCCTTTATATGCTGCTCGGCCTGTATCTGGTCACCCCGGTGCTGCGTGCCTTCGTGAGGGGGGCAGGCCGGGGGGATTTCCACTGGTTTTTCCTGCTGGTATTTGTTTTCACCTTCCTCCTGCCCACCCTTCTGCGCCTGCGGCCCAGCCAGACGGTGAGCCTCTACCAGAGCTACCTGAATATCAAGCTGGTGCTGGGCTATGTGGGCTACTATGTACTGGGTTATTACTTAAAGGAGTATACACTGAGCCGCCCGGCGGAGTACCTCATCTACCTGCTGGGGATCGCAGGGGCGGCGGTCACCGTGGGGGGCACCGCCTGGCTGTCCCAGCAGCGCGGGGCGCTGGCCCAGACCTTTTACAACTATGACAGTCCCAACATCGCCCTGATGAGCACGGCGGTCTTTGTGCTCTTCCGCTATTTGCTGGGGGTGAGCGACGAGCGCTCCCGCCGCCAGCGGTTTTCCGGCGTGGCGAAGGTGTCCTTCGGCATCTATCTGGTGCACGTGTTCTTCCTCATGCTGCTGCGGAACTTCGGCATTACCGCCCTGTCCTTCCCGCCTGTGCTGTCGGTGCCGGTGCTGACGGCGGCGGTATTCCTGGCCTCCCTGGCGGCGGCGTGGCTCCTCTCCAAGGTGCCGTTCGTGGGCAAGTATTTGACTTAAAGGAGAAGCGGCATGCTCTTTTCCAGTTCGGTGTTTCTCTTCCTGTTCCTCCCGGTGGTCCTGCTGGTGTATTACCTGCCCCTGCGGAGGTGGCGGCAGGGGCAGAACGTGTTTCTGCTGCTGGCCTCCCTGGGCTTCTATGCCTGGGGGGAGCCCTGGTTTGTGCTGGTCATGCTGGGCTCCATCCTGGCCAATTACGGCTTCGGCCTGTGGGTGGATGCCTGCAAGCGGGCGGGACGGACCTGCGCGCCCCCTCTTGTGACCGCCCTGGCGGTGAATCTTGGTATCCTGTTTGTATTTAAATACCTGACCTTTACACTGGGTATTCTGAACCGCCTGGGGGCGGCCTTTGTCATTCCCGGTATTGAGCTGCCCATCGGCATCTCCTTCTTTACCTTCCAGGCCCTGAGCTATGTGCTGGACGTCCACCGGGACCGGGGGGAGGTGCAGCGCTCGCCCCTGAAGGTGGGGCTTTACATCTCCTTTTTCCCCCAACTCATCGCCGGCCCCATCGTCAAGTATGAGACAGTGGCCCAGCAGATCGACCACCGCAAAGAGACCTGGGCGGACTTCTCCGCCGGGTGCAGCCGGTTTATCGTGGGTCTGGGCAAGAAGGTGCTCCTCTCCAACCAACTGGCGGTGGTGGCCGACCGGGCCTTTGGCCAGGGGGACGGACTGTCCGCCTCTTTCGCCTGGCTGGGCGCCCTGTGCTACACCCTGCAGATCTACTACGATTTCTCCGGCTACTCCGACATGGCCATCGGCCTTGGCAAGATGTTCAGCTTCCACTTCCTGGAGAACTTCAATTACCCCTACATCTCCCGGTCCATCACCGAATTCTGGCGGCGGTGGCACATCTCCCTGTCCACCTGGTTCCGGGACTATGTCTACTTCCCCCTGGGGGGCAGCCGGGTGGACTCCAGGGCCAAACACATCCGAAACCTGTTCGTAGTGTGGCTGCTCACCGGCATCTGGCACGGGGCCAACTGGACGTTCCTGGCCTGGGGACTGTTCTACTTCGTGCTGCTGGTGCTGGAGAAATACGGGCATCTGGGCCGGGGCTGGCCGGTGTGGGCCAAATGGCTGTTTACCTTCCTGATGGTGAACTTCGCCTGGGTGCTTTTCCGGGCGGACAGCCTGGCGGCGGCGGGGCAGTACCTCCAGGCCATGTTCGGCTTCGGCGCCGGGGGGTGGGACGATCTGACCGCCCTCTACCTGCGGGAGAACTGGACGGTGCTGGCGGCGTCGGTGCTCTTCGCCGGACCGCTGGCCCCCCGCCTGCGGGACTGGGCCGCGAAAAAGGACAGCCCCCTGCTGGACGCGGGCTACGCCGTGCTGGCGGCGGCGGTGTTCCTGGTGTCGGCGGCCTTCCTGATCAAAGGCACCTACAACCCCTTCATCTACTTCAACTTTTGAGGAGGCAGAAGCGTGAAGCGACGCAATACCATGACCGCCGCGGGATTCCTGCTGCTGGCCACCTCCTTCTTCGGTGGGGAGGGGAAGCTTGAGGCCCTGCTCAAGGCCTTCGTTCAGAACCGGGACGTGATGGCCTTTGTGGACGGGGCGGAGTCCGCCGTCAACGGCGATCTGGACCGGGATCACCTGTTTATCCAGCTCTACGGCGGGGTGCAGCGGCTCTCCGGCCGCCGGGTGGTGGAGGACGCGGTGGGGGAGAATACCGTGGTGCGGTTGTCCACCGGCGGGCTGAATTTTGTGGATCTCCAGGCCGCGCCCGGCGTCGGGCCGCAGGTGGCGGAGAACGCCGCCGCCACGGCGGCGTTTTCCCAGGACCTGGAGGCCCTGGGAATCCCCTATCTCTACGTGAACGCCCCACAGAAGCTCCAGCGTGGGGAGGCGCTGCTCCCCACGGGGGTGGAAGAGTACGGCAACGAGAGCGCCGACGCCTTCCTGGCCGAGCTGGAGCGGCAGGGAACGGACTATGTGGATCTGCGCCCCCTGTTTGAGGAGAACGGCATCTACTCCAACTGGTTTTTCTGCACCGACCACCACTGGAAGCCGGAGGCGGCCTTTTTCGCCTGGCAGGCGCTGACGGACGAGCTGGAGGAGCGGTACGGCCTGGCCGCCGACCCGGCCCTCACCGATCCGGCCAACTGGGATACCCGTGTGCTGGAGCACTTCTTCCTGGGCAGCCAGGGCAAGCGGGTGGGCTCCCTCTACGCCGGGGCGGACGACATCACGCTCTATACCCCAAAATTCGATTCCGAGCTGACCTATTCCTGCCCCGCCTACGGTTTTACCCGCACCGGCCCCTTTGAGACGTCGGTGTGCTTTCCCGAGCGGGTGGCCCAGCAGGACTGGTTCAACGGCAATCCCTATACCTACTACGCCGGCGGCGACTACCCCATCGCCACCATCACCAACCATAAAAATCCGGACGGGCCGCGGGTGGTGCTGCTGCGGGACTCCTTTGCCTGCGCCCTCACCCCCTTCCTGGCCCTCTCCTGCTCGGAGCTGACCACCATTGATCTGCGGTATTTCGAGGGGGATTTGCTGGACACCATCGCGGGCCTGGAGCCGGATATAGCCCTCACCCTCTACACTGCGAGCACCACCCGGCTGGACAACCTGTTCCAATATGAACATACGGAGGAATGAGCCTTGACCATACAGAGACAACCCTCCCTCCGGCGGCTGGACTGGCACTATATGGCCATGCAGATCGGCTTTTGGGCCATGTTTGCCTCCATCGTGGGGTACCAGACCGCCCTGCTGCTGGACCGGGGCTTTTCCAACGGGGAGGCCGGGCTGATGACCTCGGTGCGCTGCCTGGCGGGCATTGTGTGCCAGCCCCTGCTGGGGGGCTTTGCCGACCGGCACCCGGAATTCCCCCTCAAGCGTATCGTCTCCCTGTCCATGCTCCTCTCCCTGGGGGTGAGCGTCTGGTACTGGCTCGCCCCGGGCATGGGGCTGGGGGAGACCGCCCTGGTGTGGGCGGTCATCGGCGGGCTGGAGGTGTCCTCCTACCCCCTCATGGACGCCATGGCCATCCAGTTCATCAACGACGGCGTCCCCATCCGCTACAGTCTGGGCCGGGGACTGGGCTCCCTGGCCTACGCCCTGACCTGTGTGTTCCTGGGCTTCCAGGTGGGGCGCTCCGGGGTGGAGAGCACGCTGCTCACCCATGTGGTGCTGGTCGCGGCGGAGATCGCCCTGGTGGCCACCTACCCGCCCTACCGGGGCAGGCCCCGCGCCCGGGATGCGGAGGGGCCGAGGCCACAGTCGGCCCTGGCCCTGCTGCGGTCCAATCCGTCCTTTACCCTGATGCTGGCCGGGGTGCTGCTGAGCCTGACGGCGGTGCTCCCCCTGTCCAACTTCCTGGTCAACATCGTCACCAGCCGGGGCGGCACCGATGCCGACTTGGGCCTGGCCATGTTTGTGATGGGGGCCTTCGAGCTGCCCACCGCCTTTCTCTTTCCACGGCTGCTCCGCCGGTTTGGCAGCGGTCGGCTGTTGCTCATCAGCGCCGTATTCGGCACCCTCAAGGCCGTGGCGCTGCTGTGTACCTTCAACTACGCCGGCGTCCTGCTGGCCCAGCCCCTGCAACTGCTGGGCTACGGCCTGTTCACCCCGGCGTCGGTCTACTTTGTCAATGAGTCCGTGCCCGAGGCTGACCGGGTGCGGGGCCAGACGGTGATGATGGTGGCCTCCAACGGCATGGGCGGAATGCTGGGCGGCCTGCTGGCCGGCTGGACCTTGGATATGGGCGGCGCAAACTGGATGCTCGCCGCCTGTATCGCCTGCGGCTGCGCCGGCGCGGCCCTCTGCTGGGCGGCGCTCCGGTGTCCGGCCCGGCGGACGGTTTGAAAAAATTGTAGGCGGAAATCATAAATTTAACCCATTTCACCCTTCCCAAACGGGGCGGGATGGTGTATGATATCTGCGGATTTTTGTTGAGACCTGGAGATTCGGATACCCGACGGAGGGACGATTGTATGAACATGAGAAAGACCAAAATCATCTGCACCCTGGGGCCTGCGGTGGACCATGCGGAGACCATTGAACGGCTGATCCGGACCGGCATGAACGCTGCCCGCTTCAACTTCTCCCATGGCAGCCACGCCGAGCAGTTGGCCCGGCTGAATATGTTCAAGAAGGTGCGGGACACCCTGGGCGCCCCCGTGGCCACCATTCTGGACACCAAGGGCCCCGAAATCCGTATAAAGACCTTTGCCGACGGCCCCGTGACTCTGGAGCAGGGCCAGGGATTTATCCTGACCACCGATGACGTGCCCGGCGACGGCCACCGGGTGAGTGTCACCTATGCCAACCTCCACAAGGAGGTGGGGCCCGGCTGCCGCATCCTGGTGGACGACGGCCTCATCGAGCTGCGGGTCCAGAAGGTAGAGGGCCACGAGATCCACTGTGAGGTGGAAAACGGCGGCCCCCTGTCCAGCAACAAGTCCATTAACATACCTGATGTGCACATCCTGTTGCCCTCCCTCACGGACAAGGACCGGGAGGATCTGAAGTTCGCCGTGGACAATGACTTCGACTTCATCGCCGCCTCCTTCGTGCGCAAGGCCAGCGACGTGGAGGACATCCGCGCCGAACTGCGCAAGCACGGCGGCGACAATATCCGCATCATCGCCAAGATCGAGAACCGGGAGGGCGTTGAGAACCTGGAGGGCATCATCGCCGCCTCCGACGGCATCATGGTGGCCCGGGGCGATCTGGGCGTGGAGATCCCCGCCCACGAGGTGCCCATCCTCCAGAAGAAGATGATCAAGGCCACCATCCGGGCCGGCCTGCCGGTCATCACCGCCACCCAGATGCTGGACTCCATGATCCGCAATCCCCGCCCCACCCGGGCCGAGGTGTCCGACGTGGCCAACGCCGTGTTCGACGGCACCTCCTGCGTCATGCTCTCCGGCGAGACGGCCTCCGGCAAGTACCCCATTGAGGCCCTGTCCACCATGGTCAGCACCGTCACCGCCGCGGAGGAGGCCATCGATTATTGGGGCCGCTTCCGGGAGCGCAGCCTGCTGCCCGTGGTATCCGGTATCAGCGACGCAATCACTCACTCCTGCTGTCTGACCGCCATGGATCTGAACGCCTCGGCCATCCTGGCGGCCACCCGGTCGGGCTACACCGCCAAAGTCATTTCCCGCTTCCGCCCCGCCTGCCCCATCGTGGCCCTGTGCCAGAATGAGTCCACCCGGCGGCAGCTTGCCATCTCCTGGGGCGTGCACCCCTACCTGTCCGGCGAGGTGGATTCCACCGACCGGATGTTCTCCCTGGCTGTGGATGTGGCCCGTAAGGAGAACGCAGTCCAGATCGGCGATACGGTGGTGATTACCGCCGGCGTACCCCTGGGCCAGTCCGGCACAACCAACCTGATCAAGGCCCAGATTGTGGAGGGCGGCCTGTAAAAACCTGTAAGAAGGAACGCATAACAAGAACCGGACCGGCTCCTACGTATGCCGGTCCGGTTCTTTATGAAAGGCCCGCGGCCCCTCAGATGGTGCCGCCATAGTCTACCACAAGGGTTTCACCATTGACGGCCTTAGACTCGTCACTGGCGAAAAACAGAATGGCGTTGGCTTGGTCCTCAGGCTGGGTGCGGGGAACTGAGCCGTCGAAGTGGCGGGCGCACGCCCGTGCGAACTCCTTGTCAAAGGCGGCGGCGTTCTCTGGGGAGAAGATGGGAGTCTCGGTGGGGCCGGGGCAGACGGCGTTGCAGCGGATGCCGGTGCCGGCGTACTGTATGGCCACATTCTTGGTCATGCCGATCACCGCCATCTTGGCGGCGGTGTAGGAGATGCCAGCATTGGAGCGGGTGGCGCCGATGGAGGAGATGTTGACGATGGAGCCCTGGCCGGCCCGCTCCATGTGTGGCAGGACCTCCTTCATCATGAAGTACACCGAGTTCTGGTCTGTGGAGATCACCTTCTCCCACAGCTCCAGATCACAGTTGGTGATGGATTTGTTCTTATCATCAATGCCGGCGTTGTTGACCAGAATATCGATGCGGCCGAAGGCGGCCACAGCGGCCTCCACCAAGCGGCGGCAGTCCTCCGGCTGGCTCACGTCGGTGGCTACGGAAAGGGCCCGCACTCCCTGGGCCTCCTTAAGCTTGTCCAGCCGCCGGGCAGCCAGCACCAGATCAGCCCCCTCCAGTGCAAAACGCTCCGCGGTGGCCTTGCCGATACCGGAGTTAGCACCGGTGATGATTGCGACTTTTCCTTCCAGACGTCCCATGGTTGTGTCATCCTTTCTGTCGTGGGTAGCGGAAGGACGGGGGAGAGGAATACAGCGCGTCCCGCCCCTTCCGCCGAGCTGCTCCCAGTATAGCGGAAAAAGCGGGACATGCAAAATGCCGCTTGCGGCGCAGCATTATGCCGTAGTAGTTATACCGGGCGTGCAGGCCAGCTTTGCCTCCTCCTGGGCTAGCCAGGCGGAGGCGAAGTCGATGAAGGCGTTGGCCGCGTCGGTGAGGGCATAGCCCTTGTGATAGGAGACCCCCAGGCTGGCCGGTGGAAGCCCCTCCCCCAGGGGCAGCACCCGGATGGCGGTGTCGGGGTGTAGGGTGCGGAGGCGGAGCATCTGGGACACGGGCATCAGCGCCGCGCCGGCCCCCTGCTCCAGCAGGCGGTAGACCAGGCCGGTGCTTTCCACCTCGTAGGCTACCGTGGGCTCAAAGCCACGGGCGCGGCAGGCGGCGCGGAGGGCGCGGGCATCCAGCCGGGAGGCGTCGCAGATCAGGGGTTGGCCCGCCAGCTCGGCCAGCTCCACCGTGCTATGCCCCGACAGGGGGTGCTCCCGGTGGAGAAACAGGCCGTAGGCCATCTGGCCCAGCAGGCGGAAGGAGAGCAGCGTGTGATTGAGGGGCCGGGGGGTCACGGCCAGGGAGAGGGTGCGCTCCACCAACTGCTGGGCCAGCCGGGTGGGCTCCCCCTGGAACTGGCGGATACCGATCTCTGGGTGGACGCGGGAGAAGGACTGGAGCACGTCGGGCAGGAACCCGTCGATTGAGCAGCCCAGGGAGAGCATTTTCTGGCTGTTCTCATACAGCCGCTGCACCGTCTGCATGCAGGTGTTCAGCTCGCCGAAGACGTTTTCCACCCCGGAGAGGAAAATCCGTCCGTATTCGTTGAGCACCACCTTTCCCTTCCGGTGCTCAAACAGGGGGACCCCCAGCTCCGTCTCCAGCCGGGCAATGGAGCGGCTCAGGTTGGGCTGGGTGACAAAGAGCTCACGTGCCGCCTGGGACAGGTTCCCCGTCCGGGCTGCGGTGCGGAAATAGTGAAGCTGGGAGAGGTCCATAGGTTCACGTCCTTTCCCCTACAGTATACTGGATGTTTCCGCAAAAGAAAAGGGACCGCACGCAGAGCTGCGGCATACAAATGGGAAAAGGGGGGAGCATATGGAGAACCGCATTCTGGCCCGGCTGGACGGCCGGGCGGACCCGGAGTGGCTGCTCACCCTGCTCAGCGTGCTGCCGCTCAACACCTACACCCTGGAGGAGTGGAACGAGGCACTGTCCCAAGCGGCAGGGAGGCGGATCTTCTGCCCGTCTTACCGGACGTTATCCGACTATTTACACCGGCTGGTTTTAGGAGTACAATAGCCTTGTAGAAACTGCACAAGGAGGTGCCCCATGAAACTGACCTTTTTCGGCGCGGCAAGGGCCGTCACCGGAAGCTGCCACTGTGTGGAGTGCGGGGGAAAGAAGATTCTGGTGGACTGCGGCTTGCAGCAGGGCCGGGACGAGCGGGACAACCAGGAGCTGGACTTTGCCGCCGGGTACATCGACGCCGTGGTGGTCACCCACGCCCACATCGACCACTCCGGCCGCATCCCCCTGCTGGTGAAGCAGGGCTTCACCGGCAACATCTACTGCACCCGCCTGACGGGGCAGCTTCTGTCCATCATGCTGCGGGACTCCGCCCACATCCAGGAGAGCGACGCCCAGTGGCAGAACCAGAAGGGCAAGCGGGCCGGGGAGGAGCCGGTGGAACCCCTCTACACCGTTCACGACGCGGAGGAGGCGGTCAAGCGCATCGTCACCTGCGAGTACGGCACCACCCTCCAGATCGCCGACGGGGTGAAGGTGCGCTTCGTGGACGCCGGGCACCTGCTGGGCTCGGCCAGCGTGGAGATGTGGCTCACCGAGGGGGACGACACCCGCAAGGTGGTCTTTTCCGGCGACATCGGCAACCGGGATCAGCCCATCATCCGCGACCCCCAGTACATCAGGGACGCCGACTACGTGCTCACCGAGAGCACCTACGGCGACCGGCTCCACGACATGGACAAAGACCCGGACTACACCGCCGATCTGGCCGCCATCATCGACGAGACCCTGGGCAATGGGGGCAACGTGATCATCCCCTCCTTCGCCGTGGGCCGCACCCAGGAGCTGCTGTACTTCATCCGGGAGATGAAGGAGCAGGGCCTCGTCAAGAGCGTGCCCGGCTTTTCCGTGGTGGTGGACTCCCCCCTGGCCGGCGAGGCCACGCGCATCTTCTCCGGGGATCTCCACGGCTACCTGGACGAGGAGGCCATCGCCGCCCTCAAGGGCGGGGCCCTGTTCCAGTTCCCCGGCCTTACCATCACCGAGAGCAGCGATGAGTCCCGCGCCCTCAACCTGGACCCTACCCCGAAGGTGATCATCTCCGCCTCCGGTATGTGCGACGCCGGCCGTATTCGCCACCACCTCAAGCACAACCTCTGGCGGCCGGAGTGCGCCGTGGTGTTCGTGGGCTATCAGGCCGAGGGCAGCCTGGGCCGACGGCTCCTCAACGGCGTCGGCTCGGTCAAGCTCTTCGGCGAGGAGATCGCCGTGCGGGCGCGGATCGTCAACTTCCATGGCCTCTCCTCCCACGCCGACCGGGACGGCCTGCTGCGGTGGATCGAGCACTTCAGCCCCCGGCCCAGGCAGGTGTTCGTGGTCCACGGCGACCAGGAGGTGACGGAGGTCTACGCCAACACCCTCCGGGAAAAGGGACTGGCCGCCCACGCCCCAAACTACGAAGAGGTCTACGACCTGCTGGACAACCGGATGCTCTCCCCCGGCCTGCCGCCGGAGAAGAAGCCCGAGCCCGCCTCCGGCGGCTCGCCGGCCTACCAGCGCCTGGAGGATGTGGGCCGCAGGCTCATGGAGGTCATCGCCCACAACAAGGGCGGCACCAACAAGGATCTGGGCCGGTTCGCCGACCAGCTCCGCGCCCTCATCGAGAAGTGGGACCGCTGACGCGTGTCCCAAACCCCCGGCCCGCAGGGCCGGGGGTTTTCCGCGCCCCGCATCCGCGCAAGAGCGCCGC
>ENA-OVFS01001931-OVFS01001931.1-human-gut-metagenome-genome-assembly--contig:-NODE-1931-length-11027-cov-3.026066_pt1 | contig 11027 bp, 7 predicted proteins | sample MGYA00237763_ERZ505405 | MGnify/ENA primary metagenome ERZ505405 (study PRJEB26158, sample SAMN06016401) | human gut metagenome | biome: human gut; feature: ankylosing spondylitis patient; material... | reverse complement strand
TTTTCACGTAATTCCTTTACCTCTTTTCCTCTACTCATCTGATCTACCTTCCTACCCCCTAAAAAACAGACGCGTTGCGTTAATTCATAGTAACATCTATACTATTTTTTGTCAATCGCATTTATAGTATAAAATGGCCATGCGAGCCCCCTCGCACAGCCATCTATATCTCTTACCATATTCCCTTTTTCTCAAACAAACGGATTATAAAATCTCCCCCACCGTATCGTCACCGTCATGCTGACTACCAGCAGTACCACCCCAACTCCAATTGCCACGAAGTCCCTTTTCTCAAAAGGTCTCTTCATATACCACGTTCTCTTCTTATCCTTTCCGAACCCACGCAGTTCCATGGCATTGGAAATGGTATCAATCCGATTCAGGCTGGTCAGGATCAGCGGCAGAAGAATATTCACCGAATTCTTCAGCCGGGCAAAAAAGTGCTCGTTTTTTCCAAGCTCTACGCCCCTTGCCTGCTGAGCCTGGCTGATGCTGTGATAGTCACGCTGAATATCAGGAATATAACGAAGCGCAATCGCCACAGAATAACCCACTTTATAGGAAATTCCAATACTGTTCAGGCTGGCGGCAAACTCACTTGGGTTCGTTGCAGAAATAAACAAGATTGCAACCGGCAGCGCAACAAAATATTTCAGAGAAATATTCACCATATAAAACAGCTGCTCTGCGGTCAGATCATACCGCCAGAACAGGTAGCAAAGCACATGTCTGGTTCCGTACAATGTGGTTCCCTGATTTGGGTCAAACAGAAAAATAAACAAATTATTCAACACCAGAAATACCAGCATAAAAATCATCATACTCAGCTTAAACGCCGCCAGGCTCACCGCAAACAACCCAAGCAACACCCACGTATTATAAGTGATCATACTTGCAAAAGTAAAAAGCAGGAAAAACGCCAGTTTGGTGGTACCTGTCAGCTTGTGTATCACACTTTCCCTTGGCAGATAATTCAACACTGTCTTAGCGGCCATGGCTTCGCACCTCCCTGTCCTCCTCAATAAAACGCTGCACAAACTCTTCCGCCGGACTGATTCCCAGCTGGTTCGCCAGGGTAAAAAGGCTTGTCTCCTTCAGTGCCGCCTGACGGATCAGCTGTGGATCACAAAGAACTGCTGCCGCGCTTCTATCCGCGATCAGCCTGCCGTCAGCAAAGACCAGTGCCCGAGGCGTATATTCCAGCATCAAATGCATATCATGGGTAATCATCACAACTGTTACCCCTTTTTCATTCAGCCCACGAAGGAACTCCATAATCTCTGTATAATGGCGAAAATCCTGTCCCGCAGTTGGCTCATCCAGAATGATCAGTTCCGGATCCTGCACCAGCACACTGGCAATAGTCACACGCTTCTTCTGCCCGAAGCTAAGCGCCGATACCGGCCAGTTCCGAAATGGGAAAAGTCCGCAGACTTTCAAAGTTTCCTCCACTTTTTCCCGAATCTCTTCCTCGCTTTTTCCCATATTGCGAAGGCTCAATGCCACCTCATCAAAAATCATAGTCTTGGAAATCATCTGATTGGGATTCTGCATCACATAGCCAATATGTTTGGCTCTGTGGCGGATATTTTCCTGCAGAAGATCCCTTCCCTGGAAAAGGATTTCACCGGAATCTGGTGTCTCAAAGCCGCAGACCAGTTTGGAAAAAGTAGATTTCCCGGCACCGTTTTTCCCTACAATGCTGACCATTTCACCCTTTTGGATTGTAAGAGAAACATCACGTAAGGTCTGCCTGCCTCTCTCATAACCAAAGGTAAGATTTCTAACTTCAAGCAGCGGCTCATGTTCTTTCTCAGCCTCTGCTGCCGGGCGGGACCAGAACCAGTCTGTCATTTTCTTCCGGTCTGCCTTATCTATCACAACAGAATCAACATGTGCCGGTTTCTTCGCAGGAGCAAGTTCCACACCTGCATAACGCAGTGCAGTAAGATAAAGAGGCTCTCGGATTCCGTTTTCTTCCAGAAGTCTGGTGGACAAAAGCTCATCCGGGTGAAGATCTGCCAGAATTTTTCCATCGCCCATAAGAACAATACGGTCCACATCTCGCCACAAAACATCCTCCAGACGGTGCTCAATGATCACCACCGTAGTATCTGTTTTTTCCTGAATCTCGTCGATCAGCTCAATAGTCTGCTTACCTGTAGCCGGATCCAGATTGGCCAATGGCTCGTCGAACAACAGGATTTTCACCTGATCCACCATTACCCCCGCCAGGCTGACGCGCTGCTTCTGCCCTCCGGAAAGCTCGTGGGGCGCGTAATCCAGATGATCCTGAATTCCGACCAGCTCTGCCGCGTGACGGGTGATCTCATGCATTTCATCCTGCGGCATGCAGCTGTTTTCCAATGCAAAGGCAATATCCTCGCCAACCGTCAGCCCGATAAACTGACCATCCGGATCCTGCAGCACTGTGCCCACATGTGCAGAGAGCTGAAAAATGCTGCTCTTCGGCGCATCCACACCATCCACAATAAGTTCCCCGCTGCATTCTCCTGGATTGGAAAAAGGATTCAGGCCATTGATGCAGCCTGCCAGAGTACTTTTTCCACAGCCGGAAGGACCTGCGATCAACACCCGCTCGCCAGGATAAATATCCAGATTAATTTCCTTCAGCGTAGGCTTTTTCTGTGCCCGGTACTGGAAAGAAAAGTTTTTGAAAGAAATAATAGGAGATTTTTTCTCTGTCATATAGTACCTCAAAATCAAATATCCTGAAGCGAATCCATCGTCAATTTGTAAACAATGTGACTGCTTCAGAACCACTTAACAATTTGCATCTCTATAAGTGTACACCTTACACCATCTCAAAAGGATAACACGAATTTCTTAAATCCACAATAAAATTTCTTACCAAAGTTTATCTTATTTTGCATAAATCTTGCGAAATTTACTTTTTGGATCCAATAAAATTATGCATCAAAAAAGACCCTGCCACAAGTTTCCCCATAGCAAGGTCTTTTACAAATTTCCCTTTCAACTTATTCCTGATCCAGGGAGCCTTTCTTTGCAATTGTTTTTGTATAAGCCAGGATCAGAAGACCGCCGACTACAACACCTGTGATGGTGTTTGAAACAGCGGCGAATGCACCCTGTGCAAATACTTTGTTTGCCGGTTCAGCATAGATTACAATGTCAAGTACAGGTGCAACAACTACCCATCCTACAACATGTGCGATCACGTTTGCAACTGTGAAAACGGCAACTTTGCTTTTTCCGAAATCGCCTTCCTGAACCTGAAGCTTCTTGGCGAACAGACCGATCACAACACCTACAAATGCAGATGTGATAACCCAGCTCCACCATGGGCTTCCACCCCAGGACAGGTCGATCAGTGTATGTCCGATGAAACCAATGAGTCCGCCTGCAACCGGGCCATACATTGCTGCAAGAAGTCCAAGTACTGCGTACTGAAGACTGATGTTTGTGTTCGGAACCGGACTAGGGATCGCCACAAAGCGTCCCAGCACAAAGAACAGTGCTGCACCGATACCGATAGCAACTACGGTTTTGATACTATTGTTGTTTTTCATAGCTCTTTCCTCCTACTATGTGTCTTACTAGAGCGTGTTTGATAAAGGCTTTCTGCAAGATGTGCGTCACAATTTGCGGGAATGTTTTTTCAAGCAGGCTCTAACACGCTATAGTATACGCTTTATTAAGAGCTTGTCAATCTGAATCCACAGTATTTCAGCCTTTCACCGGAATCTTAAACACAATTTTCGTTGCGGGCTGGGCTTCTGTTACGGCGATGCAGGGCATATGACCGTCTTCAGGAGCGTAGAAGCCGAACATTCCAGCCTCCAGAAGAGTGTATCCCTGCTCCGGACCACTTTTATAGAAAAGAATGTCAGCTTCCGGGGTGCGGTCATCCTCTACGGTAAGCTTGCGAAGAGATGCCCAGTAAATTTTCTCAGTGCCTTCTACAATGTACTGAAGGTCGCAGTATTTCTTATGGGATTCCATCTGTGCACCATCCAGGGACTTCGTGGTATATTTCTGAACCAAGGCAAAAATGCCGTTTTTTAGGTCGTATCTGCCTTCTGGAAGGTTCTCCTCTTTCTGTTTTTTGATAAACTGCTGAACCATGTCAGCGTAATCTTTAAATTCCTCATATGTATTCAGTTTGTCTGCGTAATCTGCAATCATGATAAATCCTCCTGTTATTTTTTACTGCTCTTCATACTCACAAATATAACTCTGCCCCATCATACCATAAGGCTTCAGCACCTTCCCATCCGTATGGAACATTCCCTCGGTGCGGAAATCAGCCCAGCTGATCCGGCTGCAGCCGGTGTAAGACTGGTGGAATGGGCCGAACATGTTTCTTGGACTTCCTGAAACTTCAATTTCCAGAGTATTCTCTTCTTTTTCGAAAAGACCAGTTACATCTGTGACACAGTTCTTCTTTTCGAAATGAAAACCAGCTTCCTTACCATTTACTCTGACTTTCAGAAGGGTACCTCTCCACTCACCCAAATGAAGAAGAACCTGCTTATCGGAAATCAACTGTGGCACCTTGTACTGGTAAATCATACCGCCAGGATAGTTTACATAACCTTGCATGCTCCAATCACCAGTATGCAGAATTTCTTTTTCCCTGGAAATATTGCCAGACATATCTACGGCGAAATTTCCAATTACGAATACATCTTCCAGTTCCCGCTTTTGGTCGTAACTGCCTTTTATGGTAATCCGATGCATCCCCTTACTCAAAGCAGGAAGTCCGAAGCAACGCATGTCTTTGTCAATAAACCATTTGCCGGTCTGCGCACATTTCACGCCATCGAAGTAAACTTCCAGACCATAAGGCTTCTCAATTACAAAACTGCATTCACTGGAAATGTCTTCTGCAACATTAAACCGGAAATGCATGGTAAATGGTGTTCCATCTGCCGGATGTGGCTGATCCACCCAGGTATATCGCTGAGGTGCACCGTTATAGTAAACCTGCTGCATGCGCAATTTCTCACGAATTTCTTTCTGCGCCTGCCAGATTTCCATCTCTGCGGACTCACAGACGCTTCCTGCTTCTGACAGTCCGCTGCCATGTCTGAATTCTGATACCTGCTCTACAATTGCGTCAAGATCTTTATCTTCCACCATAGCATTTCCGTCACAAATTTTATTTGCTGAAGCAACCCCCAGCTCATAAGTACATTTATCTATCGTCAGCACATTCTCCATAGTTCTTCTTAATTTCGCGTCCGGACCGAATGTAGCTAATACGGGATCTGTGTAATGCGGATGTCTGTATGGGAATGTGGCAGCTTTGCTCACTGTCATTTCATGCACCGCATTTACGCCATCAGAAACAGCGGCCAAGTCCACAACGGTAGTATCTTCCTCAATTCCACATTTGTCTTCAACACTATTTATCTCTTTAATAATCTGTCCAGCCCCTATTATTTTCTTCACAAAATAAATTCGGCTCATCCCCGTCTCGAATGTCCTGGTAAAGCAAACGCCCTCTCCATCCGCAACAGTTTCCACCTCACAAACTTCTCCGGTCAGCGGGTCAAGCTCTTCCACAGCGTTCCCGCAGTCAAGTTTTATGTAAACCTGATGTGCATTGTTCCGATCGTGATTTGTCAGGAAAAGAATATGTCCATCTTCTGTCTTTCTCAGCATGGAAAGAATCTCACCATCCTCTGCGCCGCTGGCATTTCGCACAGTAAAATCTTTTCCGGTGCATTTCGCCACAGCTTCCGTCAGCTCCCATTCATGCTCAACCGTATGAACAAATGCTTCCTCATCTAAAACATCCCGGATATCACCATATTTTCCACACACTTTCCTGCGGTCAGATTTCTCTTCATTTACATCTTCACTGTCTATTTTTTTATCCCATCTCTTAGCAACGCAGATCTGCTTACTACCAATCCGTTCTCCTTCAATCATCACCGGATACGGCTTCAGCCAGATCACCATTCCACCAGCTGCAAGAAATTCCTTCAACAGCTTCACCGTGTTTGCAAACAGATTGCTCACTCCCGGAACCACAACCACCTGATAGCTGCACTTTCCTGCCACAAACATTCCATCCTCAACCTTGCCGTCCTGCTCCAACAGGATCTCATCTCCAAAATCAAAATCCACTTGCCCTGCAGTCAGCGCTTTTGCGATCCGGTTATAATACTCACCTTTTCGATTTAAAGAAGTAATATGCTCATCCAGCCATCCCATATTCATTTCCAGATGATTGAAATCCTCCGCCCGGTCACTGCGGCACTCGGTCCAGATGCTGGAAATCGGATGGATCATCAGCACCTTCCGCACCGGCTCACCCTGAGAAAGACACAGCGCCAGACGACCAAAATAATTCTCCATCTTATCATTGTCATCCCACCAGGTATTCTGATAGTTGAAAACCGGCGGATAGTCCCTCTTCCTGCAGCCAGTAATGGAATACAGGGCAAGATGCTGACAACGTCTCGTAATTCCAAGCGCGAACTGCCAGTCTCCCAGCCATTTCTGAGTAGAAAAATCCAGCTCCCAGCCAGTGCAGCCGTAAGCCTCACTGATGGTCATGGAACGTTCATACTGATGTGCCACGCTTGCACACTGTTTCACAGTCAGATACTCATCCGTCTGTGCGCCAAGAAGATCAATTCCAGGATTATGCAGATAACGAAGCTGAGGCATCGCCGCACCGCACACACGAGTCTGATAGCCCAGGTCGTTCTCATATAAAATATGTCCCGTAGTACGAAGTCCCCGTTTATCACACCACTCATAAACCTGTTTCATATAACTTTCTTCGAAACGCTGCGCCACCGTCTTCCAATAATCATGACGGATCTTCTCCGCCCCTTCCCCATCAAAAAACAGATAAGGCAGCTTCTCCTGCGGATCATATCCTCTCTTTTCAATAAAATACTCTGTAAATCCAATACTCCACGGAATCCACGGTCTGCCTTCATGGAAAACGCTGAAGAAATCACAGCAGTTTGGTTCATCTGTGAAAAATCCTTTCACCTCTTTTGGAAAACTTCCGCCAAACACTTCCTCATAATGCTCATGGGTCAACTTCAAAAATGTCTTCACGCTCTCCGGATTCAGATTATCTGGCGGCATCAAGCCGTTGTACCACTCACTCTTACCAGAAATCTCCTGGCGCAGAAGCAGAATCTCTTCATCAACACCGCAAGCTCCAGCAGCTTCCTCATAAGTCAGATATTCTTTCATCCTCTTAATAAATCTGCCGTCCGCTTCTGTCTGAATCACATAAATACCTTGAAGAAACTCTGTCTCCATAGTTTCTTCCACTGCCAAATCTTCACCGCCGTTCCTGCCAGACATGGAATTTTCGTCCACGCTTCGATTCCCGCCACACATTAACGAATCCGAGTCCCCGGTAACTATCCTTTCTTCCTCGGTACTTAGCTTCGCCGGTACCGCCACCTCCCCGGCTTTCCCGCACTCCATCGTCAGTGCCCTGGCTGTAAACTCCGCTGGATTTACTCTGCTGACCTTACCTCCCGCAGCCCCCGACGGCCATTTATCCTCATCATATATCCACAGCTCCAGATCATTTTCCCGGGCTTTATCCACACAAAACTTCACATCCTCCATCCACTCTGTGGAAAGATACTCCGTCTCCAGCCCTTCACGGGAATGAATAAAAAATCCCCCCATCCCCGCCTTCTTAAATCCCTCTATCTGCTCTCCCAGATTCTCCTTCTGAAGCCTGTCATTCCACCCCCAGAAAGGAGCACTCCGATACTCCTTCGGCGGATTCTCAACCAATCCCTTTACCTTATCCAATGTGCCCATCCTTATGTCCTCCTCTTATAGTCCCACATTACATTATTGTTCTAAATTCCCTATTCCATCATCACCAGCACCGTCGCTTTTATTGTATCCATTCGTTACCAATACACAGCGTTTTCGCAACTGATATTCCTAAGCGGGGCATTTCCAGGTGCGCCCTTAACGGAGGCGAGATCCACTGCTTACGAAGACTTAATCGTGAAGGCTCTCCTGAACGATTTAGTCGTAGTTAGCAGTTAGCTCGCCGCAGTGTTGCACCGCCCCGCGTGGAATATCAGCTGCGAAAGTGCGTCCGGGTAACCGTGCCTCCCGATACAACAAAAGGGACTGCAAAACAGTCCCTTTCATACTACCCAAGTTCATATTTTACATGAAGTTGTTAGGTATAAACATAATAATATCCGGTACATAAGTAACCAGGAACAACAACCCGATCATAATAAGTACCATTGGCAAAATCTCACGTATAACACCCTTGATCTTCGTTTTTCCAAGTCCCGAAACAATAAACAACAGCATACCAAATGGCGGTGTGGAAAGACCGATCATCATGTTCAGGCAGATTACAACGCCGAAATGAACAAGGTCAATACCCATAGCCTGTACCAGCGGAAGAACCATTGGTACGAATACCAGCTGGATCGTACTTACATCAAGTACACAGCCAAGAAGCAGGAATACGATGTTTACGATAAACAGGAAAATGTACTTGTTATCTGTGATTCCCATAACCAGGCTTGCAACAACTCTCGGAACCTGCTCCAGAGAGATAATATAAGAGAACAGCATGGAAGTTCCGCAAAGGAGAGCCAGTGTAGCTGTGTTGGCAGCGGATTTCTTTATGATACCCCAAAGCTTTTTCCATCCCAGTGTTTTGTAAATCAGTGCAGAAATGATCAGTGCGTATGCAGAAGCAACAGCACCAGCCTCTGTAGGAGTACAGATACCGGAATAAATTCCACCAAGAAGAATAACAACTGTAAACAGTGCCGGAAGAGCCTGCAATGTAGCTTTCAGAAACTCTCTCTTGCTCATAACCACACCAGCCGGATAATTTCTCTTATGAGAAATAAACGCAACATAGATCATAAGAAGAATGGCAAGTAAAACGCCAGGAACCATACCTCCCATAAACAGCTTACCAATGGAAGCACCGGATAACATAGCGTAAATAACCATCGGAATACTTGGCGGGAAAATTGGTCCTACCGTTGCAGAAGCGGCTGTGATGGCACAGCTAAACTCTGCGTCGTAGCCCTCTTTTTTCATCTGGTCGATCTCCATCAGACCAATACCGGAAGCATCTGCGATAGCAGAACCGGTCATACCGGAGAAAATAAGGGAAATAAATACGTTAACCTGTGCGGTACCACCTTTTAATCTTCCAAGAAGACCATTACAGAAAGAGAACAGCTTGTCTGTTACCTCACCTTCATTCAGCACATTTGCCATGAAAATAAACAGCGGCGCTGCAAGCATGGTATAGTTTGCAAACATGTTACCAGTGATAACGGTAAATACCTGGCCCAGTTTGTCCGGAGCTGCAAGCAGAAAATATGTAATAGAAGCTGCAAGCATGGAAAAAGAAACAGGCATACGGATTATGAAGCAGATCGCCATAACCACAAACAGCATAATAATCGGCATACTCATGATTCTTTTCCTCCTTCCTTGTATTCTTTAAATGCATTTCTGATATTGATACAGGTTCTGACGATGATCTCAGCCAGCATATACATAAATGGTGCAAAAACAACTGTATATGGAAGCTTCAGAACTCCTGTTACCATTTTCTTTCCAACCAAGGACTGGAAACACGGTACAAAACAGGTTACCAGCAGGATTAAAAGAAATGTATTGTAAACTACTTTAAAAATAAACTGGGTACGAGGTTTTACAGCATCGTAAACCAGACCAAATACTACGTGTTCATCAGCTTCCATTGCCTTACCAACGCCGAAGAACATGGTCCACATGTAACCCAGAACAGATACCTCATAACTCCATGTTACAGGGGTTTTGAAAAAATATCTGGATACAATCGTTACCATAAAGGTAAGGAAAATTACCAAAAACGTAATGTTTGGGATAAAAACGCCAAGGAAATCGACGATCTTTTTCCCGATCTTTTTGAAATTATCCACAGTTTCCTCTCCTCTCAGATTCACTTTTCTGCCATCGGTTTGTTCCCTTTTGCAGACACTACTGCAAAAGGTTTCACCTGTGCAGACAGGCAAAAAATCTGTTCTTTGTTAAAAAGCCCAGGCCGTACACACAGCCTGGGACTTTTCTTTGTTATAAGTCAGACAGATGTCTCAAGTTTTGCTGTCAATTCATAGCTGATCACTATGTCTTGCCTGTTGTCACGACAATTCAGTTTACTCTTCTGCGGTTGTTGTATCAGCCATAGCCTGGATTTCGTTGTAAAGATCCATATCCCAGTCTTTGATCATATCTTCGTTTTCCATGTACTTAGCCTGAACTTTTTCTTTAAACTCGTTGATGTCAGGATATGTAACAGTAAGTCCCTGCTCCTCAAAGAATTTGATCAGCTCAGCTTCTCTGTCAAGTCTTGCTGTATCGTTTACATCTCTTGCATATTCCATAGCCTCAGTAACAGCTTCCTGCTGAGCCTCTGTCATGCTGTTCCATGTGTCACCGTTGATACATGGCATGATGGAGTCAACAACGTGGTTTGTGATTGCGATGTATTTTGTTACTTCATAGAATTTTGCACTCTCGATACTTGGAAGCGGGTTATCCTGTGCATCTACAGCGCCAGTCTGAAGTGCAGTATACAGCTCACTGAAGGAAAGTGGTGTCGGGTTTGCACCAAGTGCCTCACCAAGGAACAGCCATGCTTCGGAGTTCGGCATACGGAGAAGTAATCCGTTCATGTCATCGTAGCTGTTGATTTCTTTCTCTCTTGTGTTGATTACACGGCTTCCAAGATAGAAGCTGGAAAGAGGTTTGATGTTCAGTGTCTCTTCAATCTGTGGACGGATCTTGTTAAGTCCGATGTCACCGTTGAGAACGCTTGTCATATGCTCATAGGAGCTGAACAGATATCCGGAAGCAAACATGCTGTAGGACGGAATCTGTGTTGCAATTGTCGGGAAGGAAATATATGCCAGATCTGCATCTCCGTTAAGAAGAGCATCAAACTCGTTCTCGGAAGAGAACAGAGAACCGTTGTCGTAGCATTTACATGTTACGGAACCACCGGATAATTCCTC
>ENA-OVFS01001927-OVFS01001927.1-human-gut-metagenome-genome-assembly--contig:-NODE-1927-length-11056-cov-11.747932_pt1 | contig 11056 bp, 8 predicted proteins | sample MGYA00237763_ERZ505405 | MGnify/ENA primary metagenome ERZ505405 (study PRJEB26158, sample SAMN06016401) | human gut metagenome | biome: human gut; feature: ankylosing spondylitis patient; material... | reverse complement strand
GAAATGAGAAGCGAATCGCAGATCTCAAACGGCTGTTCATGAAAATCTACGAGGACAACGCCAGTGGAAAGCTGAGCGATGCCCGCTTCGACATGATGAGCCAGAGTTACGATGCCGAGCAGAAGCAGCTGGAAGAGGACGGCCTCTCTATCCAACAGGAAATCGAAGTACAGGAACAGCAAATTGAGAATATTGAAAAGTTCGTCCAGAAAGCGCACAAGTACGTCCATATTGAAGAACTCACCCCCTATGCTCTCCGTGAACTGGTGTCGGCTATCTATGTGGATGCCCCGGATAAGTCCAGCGGAAAGCGGGTGCAGCACATCCATATCAAGTACGATGGGCTGGGGTACATCCCTCTGGATGAACTGGAAGCAAAAGAAAAGGCGTGACCGAAGTCACGCCAAATCTTCCCCATTTAGGGAACTTTTGCAAATACTGTTTTATGGGAACTCTGCTGGTGGGCGCACCCTGTTTTTGTTTTGTCCTTAATCTTCTAGCCCATGGCTCCCAGCCACATTCTTCAAATATTCCTCCGGATTGCCATTCAGAATCAAATCGACATAGCCCAGTGGGTCATTGTAGATGAGGTAGTCTAACTCCGACCTCTGCGCCATGGTTACATCCAGCGCATCCTCGACCCCGGTGCAGTCGATGGAGATTTTTCTCCCGTCCCGGAGCAGCAGTTCCACGCACCCAGTGTCCATGTTAAAGTGGCAAACTTTTTCATCGTACTTCATAACCGTATCCTCCTGAAATCGTTGTCTGGTTTGTATTGGTCGGTCTATGATTTCGGATTTCATCTTCCACGGACACCTGCGTTGAATTTTCCGAAGAAAACAAATAATCCGAACCCATCTCCTATCGGAAACAAGTTCGGATTATTTTTGTTTGGTCCGAGTGGCGAGAATCGAACTCACGGCCTCTTGAACCCCATTCAAGCGCGCTACCAAAACTGCGCTACACCCGGATATTTGTTGTGGCTCATCGCTCACAGCTCCATTAGTATACTCGTTGCAGGCCGTTTTGTCAAGCACTTTTTGCAATTTACTTCAATTTTTTCTGGATTTTTCGCTCATGCTTCGGAAGCCTTCGATGCTGCGTCCATTTCGCCGCCTGACGCAGCCAGTGCCACCACAAAGACGCTGTGTGCGCCTGCATCCAAGAGGGCCTGCGCACAGGCTGCGGCTGTCGCGCCGGTGGTGATGACATCATCCACCAGCAGCACCCGCTTTCCTTCCACAAGCTCCGGCTCCTGCGCACGAAACGCGCCCGCCACATTCACCAGACGTTCCTCCAGCGAAAGCCCGGCCTGATGGCGTCCGGCCCGGGCGCGGCAGAGAGCCTTCGGCAGCAGCGGAAGCCCCAGCGCATGAGACAGCGGCTGGGCCATCCGTTCCGGCACATTGTAGCCGCGCCGACGGCTGCTGGCAGGCACCGGGATGATGCAGTCATACCCGACCGCAGCACCCGCCACAGGGCCGGGCACCGGCTCGGCAAAATGCATCTCGACCTTTGCGCCGAACAGCCGGGCTGTCATCTCCACGCCCAGCTCCACCGCCGTCCAGCTCTCCCCCTCGTATTTGGCGCGGAGGATGGCATCCCGGACGACGCCCTCATACCGGTAAGGCGCGGCAGCCCCTTCCAGCCCGCCCAGATAGTGGCTGGCCCGAGCCAGCCGCATGGTCGGGCTGCGGCGCAGCTCCTCCAGACGGGGCGCACACGCCTCACAGCGCAGCAGCGTCCCCAATACCTCGCGGCAGTAGGGACACCGCCGCGGGAGAAGCAGCTGGCGCACCTGACGGCCCAGCTGCGCGGGGCGGCTGTAATAGCCCGGCATCAGTCCTTCTTGACCGCAACGATGATGCGCACCTTCTTGCCGGCGGCACAGCCGAAGTTGTCGTACCAGCCGGTAAGGTAGTAGTCATCGGAGTTCACCGAGGTGAGCTTGGTGTAATAATACTGACCCTTATACCACAGATAGACCTGCGCGTCGTCGGCCATCTCGAACCGCTCCCCGTTGGAGGAGAGGACGCTGGCCGCGCCCACCTTGTCGATCTTCATGGGCATCAGCTGCACCATGTTGCGGACCGAGCCGGTGGTCTCCTGACAGACCGCAATGCCGCCCGCCAGCACCGGATACTTGATGGAGGTGCTCAGGCTGACCTGCTGGCCGCCGACATAGCCGATGTAGGTCGCGCCGCTGCCGATAAAATTAAAGATTTGACTGAAGGGCGTGCCCGTGATCTGGGCGATCTGCTGGAAACCGAGGCTCAGCAGGGCACCGGTATTGCTGGTAAGACGCTCCCACGCCGTGCTGAGGATGTCGCCGGAGATGACGCCCCAGAGGATCTCGGTGGTGGTGGGCACCATGATGCTCTTCACCTGACTGACGACCGCATCGGTGTCGATGGTGCCGTCGCCCGGGTCGGCCTTGATGGCGCTGAGGAGGGTACTGTAGTTGGCGGCGACATTTTTCACGTCGTCCAGCACACCGTAATACCACAGGTCGCCGGTAACGTCGTTCAGGATGAGCTTATCGATCTGGCCCTGCGGATTGGTGGTGTAGTAGCGGACATCGGAAGCGTCTAATTTTACCCCCGATAGGCGGCTGGGACGAACCGTCCCAGCCACACCCCCTGTACTCGTATCCAGTATCTGCACGTCGTCTGCAAGGGCCATATCGCCCAGTGTGGTGGCGTTCTCGTTCACGACGCCATTGACGGAGCGCTCCGAGATCTTCTCCACACCCTCGCCGTCGGCGTTGACCTTCACCTCCACCAGCCAGCCGGTGGGAAAGTTCAGGCTTTTGTCCACATTCACGGTGCGGGCGATGCCGTCCGTGCACATGACCTTGACGGTCTGGAGCACATCGGCGCTGTTGTCCTCGTCGATGAGGCTGCGGGAAGCCGACTGCACCACGCCGTAGAAGACCTCATCGGCCTCCTTGCCAGTGACGATGCCTGCGGCCACATTGTTCATGCCCAGCAGCAGCGTCACGATCTGGCCCACACCGCCGCCGTTGAGGGAAGACACCTGCGAAGCGATGGCCGTGCTGCCCAGCGTATAGGAAGTGCCTGCCACCGTGATGGACGTAGGCGCACTGGCCGAGGGCGATACCTCGGTGATGCGGCCTGCGGCGCGGCGGGTGTAGACCCACAGGGTCTTGAGGCTCTCGCTGTAGTAATAGACGTCGTACTTGTTCAGCTCGGCAGAGTCGGACACCTTATCGTTGCGGTAGACGCTGGCGGGCACGAAGGGCAGCACCGTACTCTCCGAAGCAACAAAGGGCCCCTGCAGGCTGCTGAGCAGGACGGTGGAGCCGTCCACCTGACCGTCGCTCACCGTAAAGCCCAGCGTCGTGCCGTAGGCCGAGCCGCTGGCGTTGTTGGCGGTAAGGGCGTTGTAGAGCAGGATGGCGCAGTCCTCGTAGTTCATCGCCTCGCCCTGACGGCGGTCAAGCCCGCTGCGCAGGCCGATCTCGCTGGCCTTGTTGAGCTGGGCATTGGGGAACGCGCCGCTCAGGTCGGTCATCTTATAGCCCATCAGCTTGAGAACGGCAGTACAGGCCTCTTCCAGCGTGACGGCGTTGTCCGGACGGAAGCTGCCGTCGGTGTAGCCGTTCATCCAGCCCTGCTGCACTGCGATGCGGACATAGGGTGCCCATGCCGAGGTGCCGGGCAGGTCGGTGTAAAGGGTGCCCACGGCCCCCTGAGAGGAGACGCTCTCCCGGAAGGTAGAATAGGAGGTGAGCATCTTGGCGAATGCGCCGCGGGTCACAGCTGCATTCAGAGCGCCGGACTGGTCCGCATCCATAGCACCCAGCGTGATGGCAAACTGGACGGCGGTGTTATTGCCCGCAGCCGACACCGGCGCAGCCAGCATCGACACCGCGATGCTGAGCGCCAGCAGAAATGCGAGAAGACGTTTTTTCATTGTGATCTCCTTGTAAAAATGTTAAACCTCTCAGTCTCGCTTCGCTCGACAGCTCCCCTACCGAGGGGAGCCTCTGGCGAAGAGATCAAGCTTTACGGAATGCCAAAGCCTCCCCTCGATAGGGGAGGTGTCTGCGCCAAAAGCGCAGACGGAGAGGTTAGTCATACCGCAGCGCATCGATGGGGTTGAGCCGCGCTGCACGCTTTGCGGGCAGATAGCCGAACAGCACACCGATGAACACCGAGATGCCGAAAGCTGCCGCGATGGAGTTGAAGGACGGGCTGACCGTGACGTCCATGCCGTCGGTGAACATGGGAAGCACCTGATTGGCGATGGCCGACACGATATAGCCGAGGACGATGCCCAGTGTGCCGCCGAGGGCCGAAGTGGTGGCCGCCTCGGTGACGAACTGGGCCAGAATGGTCCTTTCCTTCGCGCCCATCGCCTTGCGGATGCCGATCTCGCGGGTGCGCTCGGTGACCGACACCAGCATGATGTTCATGATGCCGATGCCGCCCACCAGCAGCGAGATGCTGGCGATGCCGGTGAGGATGACGATGACCATGTTGATCATCTTGTTCATCTCTTCCAGCCACTCGCTGGCGCTGTAGACATAGTAGGCGCTGTCGCTCTTGAAGATGTCATACAGCCCCTGCTCCACCGCAGCCTTGGCCTCGTTGGCCTGACTCTCGTCCACCATGATGGCGGAGTAGGAGTCCGGCGAGCTTTCGTTGGAAAGGCGCATGGCCGTGGTGTAAGGCAGATAGACGGCATCGTCGTCGCTGCCCTCCTGCTGGTCGGGATTGGAGATCTTGGCCTTCAGCACGCCCACGATGCGGAACTTGTACGCGCCGAGCTTGATGGTCTGGCCCACCGCATTGCCGCCGTAGGCCGTGCGGTTGATGTAATCGCCGATGACGCAGATCTGCTTATTGTCTGCGATGTCCATATACTGGATGTTCCGGCCCTTGGCGAGGGTGTAGCCCTTCGACTCGATGTAGTTCTCATCCACGCCGTACACCGTACCGTAACGGTAGCGCGTCGTGCCCACCTTGGGGGTGTTGTCGCTGAAATCCAGCTCCGGCGAGATGGAGGAAAGCAGTTCGGGGTTCTTTTTGACGATGTTGTACAGATCATCCACCGTCGCAGTGCGGGAACCATAGCCCCATATCTGGATGGAGAGGGTGCTGGTGCCCATTGCGGAAAAGCTGTCCCGCATACTTCTGGTCATGCCGTTGCCCAGACCGACGATGACGATGACCGCCATAACGCCGATGATGATGCCCAGCATGGTCAGGAAGGTGCGCAGCTTGTTGCTCCAGACGTTTTGCAGCGCCTGGCGGAAAGTCTCAAGGATCATTTGGCTGCCTCCTGTGCCGATTCTGCGGACATGGTGGGCTGCACGACGGCCTCGGGCGCGTGGGCGTCGCCGTCATACACCACCTGCCCGTCCTCCAGACGGATGATTCGCTCCGCCTGCACGGCGATGGAATTGTCGTGGGTGATGAGCACCACGGTATGGCCTTCTTTATGGAGCTGCTGAAGCATCCCGATGACCTCGCGGCCGGTGTGGGAGTCCAGAGCACCGGTCGGCTCGTCGGCAAGGATGACCGCCGGGTTGCGCACCAGAGCACGGGCGATGGAAACGCGCTGCTGCTGGCCGCCGGAGAGCTGGTTGGGCAGGTTTTTGAGCTTGTCGCCCAGACCCACCTTTTCCAGCACTTCCTTGGCCAGCTTGTGGCGCTCGGCGCGGGAGATGTTGGCGTAGACCAGCGGCACCTCCACGTTTTCCAGAAGGTTCAGCCGGGGCAGAAGATTGTATTGCTGGAAGATGAAGCCCAGCATCTCGTTGCGGACATCCGCCAGCTCGTCCCGGTTCATCTTGCCCACATCCCGGCCATTGAGCCGGTAGACGCCGTGGGTGGGCACATCCAGACAGCCGATGATGTTCATGCAGGTGGACTTGCCCGAGCCGGACTGGCCCACGATGGCCACGAACTCCCCCTTCTCGATCTTCATCGAGATGTGGTCGGCAGCCTTCACCAGCGTGTCACCCATCTGATAATACTTGCACACCTGCTCAAATTCGATAAGAGCGCTCATGGGCCACCTCCTTACCAGATACTGTCGCTGTAATAGTCATCCGACACAGAGCTGGTATCGTAGGCCACCGTGTCGTCCTCCTGCAGACCACTCTTGATCTGGGTGTAGCTGTCATCGCTGACGCCGGTCTCGACCTTGACGTAGACATAGCCCTCCGGAGCGTCCATGTCCGCCACCGCATTAGCGGCGCTGGGCGATTTTTTTGTCACCAGCACATAGCCGCCGCGGATGACAGCAGCGTTGGGCACAACGAGGGCGTTGCTGGCCTCTGCCACGACGATCTCTGCGTTGGCGTTCATGCCGGGGCGCAGGCCGTCGGTCTCATCGATGCGGATGGTGATGGGATAGGTAGTGGTGCCGCCGCTGGAGCTGCCCTTCATGGACACGCGGGTCACGGTACCCACATAGGTCTTGTCGGTGACGGCGTCGGCGGTCAGCTGGACCTTCTGGCCCACAGAGAGGGAGCTGATCTGCAGCTCGTCCACATTGATGACCATTTCCAGATAGTTCAGGTCATAGATGACGCAGAGGGTGCTGCCAGAGGTGAGGGCCTCGCCCTGCTGTGCGTTCTTCTCGATGATGGTACCGCTGATGGGCGAGGTGATGGTGTAGTTGGACATGGTATCCTGCTGGTTCTGCATCGAGATCTCGGCGCTGCGCAGGGCCTCAGAAGCAGACTGGATGGATTCGGTCAGGTCGTCGCCCGACAGCTCGATGAGGATGTCGCCCTTGGTGACGTCGTCGCCCTCCTGCACATTGATGGAGGAGACCGTACCGGCAGCGGGAGCGGTCAGGGTTCGCTCTGCCTGATAGGCAAAGGTCGCGGAGGCGATGGAGCTGACGCCGTTGACATTGGCGGTCGCTGCCTGTGCGGTGGTCAGGCCGCCTGCATTGTTGACGCGGATGGTGACGGTGCGCACCAGCAGGTTTCCGGTGCTCAGCTCATCGGTGCCGGTGACGGCGGTGATGGTGCCCTTCAGGCTCTCGAAGGTGCCGTCCAGCACCACGTCGGCGCTCTGGCCCACCGAGAAGTTGGCGGCGTCGGCTGCGGGGAACTGCAGGCTCAGCATCATCTTGGAGCTGTCGCGGATGACCGCCACCTCCTGACCGCTGCTCACCTCATCGCCCTTGGCGACCTTGAGGCTGCTGACGGTGCCGTCCACCTCAGCGTGGACGAACTGGCGGTCTACGGTCTTGTCGTAGCTGCGCTGGGCCTGCTGCAGGGCGATGCTGGCCTTTTCCAGATTGGTGGAAGCGTCCGAGCTGTCGATGGTGTAGAGCACATCGCCCTCTTCCACCTTGTCGCCCTCCTCAAAATTGCTGGTGAGGATCTTGCCGTCCACCAGCGACTTGACGGTATAGGTATTGGCCGGGTTCAGGGTGCCGGTGCCGCTCAGAGAGTTGGAGACATCCTGACGGGTGGGGGTCGTCTCGGCGTAGGTCACGTCACGGCTCGCAGCGCCCCTGCTGCCGCCGCCCACGACCAGCACGACGGCCACCACCAGCACGACAGCCAGCGGGGCAAGCCATTTCCAGTTTTTCTTGGCGAATGCGGCTGCGCCGGACGAGGTCTTTGCCTCCGGCGCCTCCCCAGCGGACTGGTTTGCTGCATCCTTTTTCTTTTTCCAGATCATGCTTCTCCTCCTATGGTAGGCAAACGGGCATACGAACCCCTTTGCACAAAAAATCTGTTATTGGTAGTGTATCGCATTTCGCCGAAATACACAAGCGTCCAAATTTCATTTCACCCATTATTTACAAAATATCCGGTCATTTTTGCGCAAAAAAGACACCCGCAAAGCTCTTTGCAGAGTCTTGCGGGTGTCTTCATTCCCTTTGTCCGGTCAGGATGCTGTGTCGGCCTCGCTCTGCGGGGCCAGCTGCACATACACCCCGGCAGGGACGCAGGCCGCCCATGCGCCCTCCTCGCTCAGCCAGCCGAACTGCTCACAGACATGATCCGGGCACTGACTGTCCTGAAACGAGATGGCGCCGTCTTTCACCTGCAGATGGACGACATAGCCGCCCACCTCGTACAGGTGATCGTAGTCCTTGTCCAGCGGCAGCACCTCGGTGATGCCGTCGCCGAAATCCACGACTGCTTCCAGCGGCTCGGCTTTGCTGCGGGGACGCAGCAGCCAGAACAGCAGGGCTGCGGCCGCCAGAACGACGGCGGCGAAGAGGAGGTTCGCCTTCCAGCTCAGGCGCTTTCCGCCTTTGGCCGGTTCAGGCTGCTTGCGGATGCTCATGCAGCGTAGTCGCTGGCAGCAGCACCGGCGATGCGGCCAAAGACGGTAAAGTCGGCCACAGCGTTGCCGCCCAGACGGTTTGCACCGTGGACGCCGCCAGTCACCTCACCGGCTGCGAACAGGCCCGGGATGACCTCGCCGTTCTCGTTCAGCACCTCGGTGTTGGGGTTGATCTTCAGACCGCCCATGGTGTGGTGGACGCCGGCAGTGACCTTGATTGCATAGTAGGGAGCGGTGTTCAGGGGGTTAGCGAAGCTGGTACGGCCAAAGTCGGGGTCGTTCTTGGCCTCCACATAGCCGTTCCAGTTGTTCATGGTCTCGGCGAGAGCAGCCCCATCGACGCCCATGGCCTTGGCCAGCTCCTCGTAGGTAGCGCCGGTGACGGTGTAGCCCTTCTTGATGTAGCCCTGAATGACGCTGGAGTTGTCGGCCATCGCCTGATCGACGACCAGCCAGCTGTAGCTGCCGGTCTGAGCGATCTCAGCAGCAGAGACGACGTCGCGAGTGCCGACCTCGTCGATGAAGCGCTTGCCCTCAGCGTTGATGAGGATAGCACCGTCACCGCGCAGGCCCTCGGTGATGAGGGCAGCGGTGTTGGCCTCAACGGTGGGGTGGATCTGGATCTGGTCCATATCCACGGTAGCAGCGCCGATGGCCTCTGCCATCTCGATGCCCTGGCCCTGAATGCCGGGGGCGTTGGTGGTCATGAAGCCCTTCAGCTCAGGCTTGTACTTGACGACCATGTCGAGGTTTGCGCCGAAGCCGCCGGTAGCCAGAACGACTGCCTTAGCGTTGACGGTGACGGTCTCACCGGAAGCGCCGGTGGCCTTGACGCCCACGGCAGCGCCGTTGGCATCGGTCAGGATCTCGGTCGCGGTGGTGTCCAGCATCATCTTGACGCCTGCCTTCTCGCAGTTCTCCTGCAGCAGGGGGATCATATAGGAACCGACAGAGACGACCTTGCCCTCGTCGTTCACGGGGCGATGGATGCGCTTGACGGATGCACCGCCGAAGCTGGAGACGTTGTGCAGGGTGATGCCGTGCTCGTCCAGCCAGTCGATGGCGTCAGCAGAGTTTGCGCACAGGGTCTCGACCAGAGCGGGGTCGTTGATGCCCTTGCCGCCGATCATGGTATCCAGCTCCATCAGCTCGACCGAGTCGAAGTAGCCGGTGGGGTTGGCCTGATAGGCAACCCACTGCTCGGAGACGGTCTTGGCCAGAGCGGTGATGGTCTCGTTGTCAGCATACTTTTCGGCAGCGGTCTTCAGGGTCTTTTCGACACCGGCGGACTCGCCGAACTCGTTCTCGTCCTGATAGACCGTCTTGCCGGCGTTCATGCCGCCGGTCGCGCGGACGGAGTTGCCGCCCACCATAGACTGGCTCTCGAGGATGACGACGCTCTTGCCCTCACCGGCAGCGGTGATGGCGGCAGTCATGCCTGCGCCGCCTGCGCCGACGACGACGATGTCAGCTTCAACGGTGGAATCCTCGGCAGAGCCGGTCTTCTCCACAGCGGTCTTGTAGTCCTCGGGGTTCAGGCCTGCAGCGGTCAGAGCGGCTGCGGCGGCCTCCTGAATCGCAGTAGAGGTGACGGTAGCGCCGGACACGCCATCCACGGCGATGCTGCCGCTCTCGGCGATCGCGCCGGGCATCTTGGCGATGGCCTCAGAGCCGACGCCCTGCGTCTCATCCTTGCCCTCGGCGGTGCAGCCGGTGATGACGCCGTCGGTCAGGGTCAGGGTGACGGACACATCGCCGCCGAAGCCCTTCGCCGTGGCGGTGAAATCACCGGACACCCCTGCGGAGGAGCTTGCGGAGGTAGATTTCGCGCCGCAGCCATAGCCGAACAGGCTGACTGTGATGACAGCTGCCATCGCCAGTGCAGACACGCTCTTCTTGATCTGAGCTTTCTTCATGTTTTTCCTTCCTTGCTTACTTCGTGGTTTGTTGGTGCGAACATATATCAGCATAAAAAGGGGGCCGCCCTTTTACAAGCAGCCCCCTCTGCCGAACTTAGAAAATGGCTCAGGCGTTGGCCTGTGCAGCAGCGACAGCGCAGGCGACGGTAGCGCCGACCATCGGGTTGTTGCCCATGCCGATAAGGCCCATCATCTCGACGTGTGCAGGCACAGAAGAAGAACCTGCGAACTGAGCATCGCCGTGGACGCGGCCCAGCGAGTCGGTCAGGCCGTAGCTGGCGGGGCCGGCTGCGACGTTATCGGGGTGCAGGGTACGGCCCGTGCCGCCGCCGGAAGCGACGGAGAAATACTTCTTGCCGTTCTCGTTGGCCCACTTCTTATAGGTGCCGGCGACCAGATGCTGGAAGCGGACGGGGTTGGTGGAGTTGCCGGTGATGGAGCACTGGACGTCCTCCTTCTTCATGATGGCAACGCCCTCCATGACATCGTTTGCGCCGTAGCACTTGACGGCTGCGCGCTCACCCTCGGAGAAGGGGATCTCCTTGACGACCTTCAGGGTCTGAGTGGGGATGTCGTACTCGGTCTGCACATAGGTGAAGCCATTGATGCGGGAGATGATGTAAGCGGCATCCTTGCCCAGACCGTTCAGGATAACGCGCAGGGGGGTCTTGCGGACCTTGTTTGCGGTGCGGGCGATGCCGATGGCACCCTCAGCAGCGGCGAAGGACTCGTGACCTGCGAGGAAAGCGAAGCAGGTGGTGTCCTCGCTCAGCAGACGAGCACCCAGATTGCCGTGGCCCAGACCGACCTGACGCTGCTCAGCGACAGAGCCGGGGATGGTGAAAGCTT
>ENA-OVFS01001923-OVFS01001923.1-human-gut-metagenome-genome-assembly--contig:-NODE-1923-length-11083-cov-2.655423_pt1 | contig 11083 bp, 10 predicted proteins | sample MGYA00237763_ERZ505405 | MGnify/ENA primary metagenome ERZ505405 (study PRJEB26158, sample SAMN06016401) | human gut metagenome | biome: human gut; feature: ankylosing spondylitis patient; material... | reverse complement strand
CTCTGCGCCTCCGCCTCACGGAGCGCCTGCTCCAGTGCGGCCTGCCCCTGCCGCTCCGCATCAGAGAGCAGTTTCTTTGCCTGCTCCACAGCCAGCGCTTGGTATTCTTTCGCCTTGTGTTCAGCCTCCTCGATTTGCTGAACCGCATTTTTCGTCATCATTTCCTCACCGCCTTCCTGCATCTGCATTCCGCACCCCCGGCGGTTCTCGAGATATCAGTTGCAGCCTGCCGGGCAGCTCCGAATGGGGCTGCCTGACAGGCTGCAAACTTTGGCACGTATCCTACCCGGGCAGCATAGTTCCGGTATCCAGATATCTCGTGTGCCAGGAGAGCGCCTGCTGGAGATTATGGGGAGTATGGCCCCCATATTTTGCGGCGTCCTTTAAGTATTCGCGCAGAAGCGGACGATATTGAGGGTGCGCACAGCGTTCCACGATCAGTTCCGCCCTTTGCCGCGGCGATTTCCAGCGCAGATCCGCCAGTCCCTGCTCCGTGACAATTACCTGCACATCGTGTTCCGTGTGGTCGATGTGGGAACACATGGGGACGATACAACTGATCGCCCCCTCTTTCGCCACCGAGGCTGTGGCAAAGATGGTCAGTCCCGCATTGCGTGCAAAGTCTCCGCTGCCGCCAATGCCGTTCATCATCTTATTTCCCATGATGTGAGTGGAGTTGACGTTGCCGTACAGATCACATTCAATGGGGGTATTCATGGAGATCAGCCCCAGGCGCCGGACCAGCTCCGGATTGTTGGCAATCTCCTGGGGGCGGATTACCAGCCGCTCCCGGAAGAAATCAATGTTTTCATAAAACAGTTCCAGCTTTTTCTGGGAGAGAGAAACCGCCGTAGTGGAGGCCCCTGCCATCTTTCCCTCCCAGATCAGCTCCAGCGCAGAGTCCTGTACGACTTCGGTATACATGCGCAGGCCGGTAAAGCCGCTGCTTCCCAGACCGGCCAGTACAGCATTGGCCACGCTGCCCACGCCCGATTGGATGGGGGACAACGAGGCCGGCTGCCGGCCGGCTGCCACCTCCTCCTTCAGGAAAGAGATGATGTGCGCCCCGATAGCCGCACTGACCTCGTCCGGCTCTTTAAACACAGGGCAGCCGCCCGGATCATTGGTCACAACGATGGCGGCAATCTTGCGGAAGTCACACGGAATTGCAGCGGTTCCGATGCGCTGTGTGGCATCCGTAAGCGGGATCGGCTCATGTCCTACTCGGTAGATGTCATGCATGCCGTACAGCTCCAAGGGAAGAGCCTCATTGACCTCCAGGATAATCTGATCCGCCTGGTACAAGAAGCAGTCGGAAGCGCCCACTGCCGCAGACGGGATCACGCCATCCTCCGTGACAGCGGCACACTCCACCAAGGCAAAGTCAATATGCAGACCGCCTCGGTTAATAAACTCCGGCATATGGCTTAAATGCATATCGGAGTAGCCCACTTCGCCCGCATTGATGGCGTTGCGCATGGACTTGTTGCTCTGATAGGGATACCGCATGGACAGCAGACCCGCTCTGGTCAGCTCACCATCTAGGGCATCCCCTACTGAGGCTCCGGTCAGAATGGTCAAGTGGTCGGCCTTTTTCTGACGGGCCAGCTCGTGGGGCACCGCCTTGGGCTCGCCTACCAGGGTGAAGCCGGAGCAGCCAATCACACTTCCAGACTGGATCAGCGCCGCGGCCTCTTCCACGCTCTTGATCTTATCGCGCAGGGATGCAGCAATACGTTCCATATTTCACGCCTCCATACATTACGCCTTTCGGCTGGCCAGCGCGTCCAGGCGGCGATTGCGGAAATAGAGGCAGATGTCGATGGAAACCATGACGATGTTGAGGATGTAGAAATAGAATACATAGGTCAGGTTCTGGGTGACAATCTTGCCAATGATGGCGCTGACGTAGCCTGTCCAGATGAACACCTCAAAGAACAGGCTTTTCCCCTTGGCGGTGCGGGACTTTGCGGACTTATAGACAGACAGCGGCCAGGACAGGCCGAAGCAAATGACCATGATGAGCTCAAAAATCTCTCCCATTTGAATCACCAACGCCGGAAGCCGCCCAAAGGCGCTCCTGGCATCCTTTCTGATAGATTTGAGAGGGGGTTCTCTTCCTCAGGAGCGGCGCCGGACGGTCACTCGATGGACAGCAGCACGGCGCCGGACTTGACCTTGTCGCCGACGGAGACCAGTACGTCCTTGACAACTCCATCCTTTGGGCAGGGGATGGGCTGCTCCATTTTCATGGCCTCCATAGTGCCCAGGTTATCGCGGGCCTTTACGGTGTCGCCGGGCTTGACGTTGATGGCGACGATGGTGCCGGGGATGCGTGCTTTGATTTCCATAATAAGTTCCTCCCTTAATCAAATATCACTGTGCATCGTTTTTACACCATGCCTATGGTGGTGACGAAGATACCGGCGGCGATGGCGGAGGTGATGACGCCGGAGATATTGGCACCCATGGCCACCGGCAGGATGACGGCGAAGGGATTTTCATCCTGGGCGGCGTGCTGGGCCAGCTTGGCGGTGGTGGGCACGCAGGAAACGCCGGCGATGCCGATGGTGGGGTTAAAGTCCTCGCGCTTGGCTTTGTGCACCAAATACATGAGCCAGCCGCCCAGCAGGCCGCCCACCGCGGAGATAGCCAGGGCAAGAATCCCGATGACCAGAATAATGATCACAGTGGGATTGAGAATGGTGGAGGCCTCGCACAGCACCCCCAGGATCAGGCCCAGGAAGAAGGTGCCGAAATAGGAGAGGCCCTCCTCGAGCAGCTCCGTGTACTTGTTGATTTTGGCCTCCTTTACGGCCATGCCGATGAAGAAGGACAGCAGCAGGGGAGCGGCTACGGGCAGCAGCAGGCAGAGGACGGTACAGGTGATGATGATAAACAGGAATTTGGACTTTTGAGAGACCTCGGGAACCTCAACATACATGTCAATGCCGCGGTACTTTTTGGGCACCATCAGCTTGATGATGTAGGGATATCCGCCGTAAGTCAGGCTTAAGTACAGATATGCAATGATGGAGATGGGCACAAACAGCTCAGGAGCCATCATCAAAGAGGAAAAGAGTACCATGGGGCCATCCGCACCGCCGATCGTAGCCATAGCGGCAGACTGCTCCGGCGTCAGCCCAAAGGCCAGTACGCCCGCCGCCAGCGCGGCAAAGGTTCCCATTTCAGCGAAAATGGCGATAATCATGGAGCTCCAGGGCTTTGCCAGCAAAAAGCTGATCTCACTCCGTGCTCCCATGAAGACCAGACAGGCAATCAGGCCGTTGGAAAAGGTCAGATTATAGATTGGCTGGAGAAAATTGACCTGCATGGCATCCACAATGGCCGAAGCATCGGAGACAAGCGGGTCCAGCAGCAGATTGCCGACGGTTCCGGAAGTAAGGAACATCATGCCGCAGTTCACCGCCATCATGCCGATTCCCATCGGCACCATGATCAGCGGCTCCAGAGTCCGCTTGAACCCCAGGCAGGCCAAAACAAAGCCGAATACAATGAGGACAATACGGGCCACCGCGATTACGGGTTCCACCGCAAAGAAGGTTCCGATGCCGGGAAACAGCTGCATAAAGAACTCCATGTTACGGCTCCCCCTCTCCGTCGTCCGTCTGGCCCGGGCGGCTGGTCAGCTTGCTGATACCCACGATGATGGCCACCACCAGCAGGGAAATCACCGCCGTCAGACCGTAGGTCATGGCTGTGTATGGAATAATACCCATATCTCGTTTCAACTCCTTACAGCGGCATATTCCCCCGGGGATGGGGCTGCCGCTCCTTATTGATCAGCAGCTCCAGCGCCTCCAGCAGCCGCGCCCTGGTCTCCGAGGGGCGGATGACCAGATCCACGAAGCCGCGGGAGGCCGCCATATATGGCGTGGCAAACTGCTCGGAATAGAGCTGAATCTTTTCCCGGCGGGCCGCTTTCGGATCCTCCGCCGCCTGGATCTCTTTACGGAAGACCACGTTGGCCGCGCCGGCCGCGCCCATGACCGCAATCTCCGCGGTGGGCCAGGCGTATACAAAATCCGCGCCCAAATCCTTGGAGCACATGGCCAGATAGGAGCCGCCATAGGCCTTGCGCAGCACCACGGTCAGCTTGGGCACCTCCGCCACCGAGTAGACATAGAGCAGCTTGGCTCCGTGGCGGATGATGCCGGCGTGCTCCTGGTCGGCGCCGGGCAGGAAGCCCGGTACATCCACCAGGTTGATCAGTGGAATTCCGAAGGCATCGCAGAGCTGGATGAAGCGGGCGGCCTTGTCCGAAGCGTTGATGTCCAGGCTTCCGCCCATAGAGAAGGGCTGATTGGCAATTACGCCCACGCTGTGCCCGCCCAGGCGGCCGAAGCAGGTGATAATGTTGTCGGCATAATAGGGCTGCAACTCCATTACGCTGTCTTCATCTAAAAGGATGCGGACAACATCGTGCATGTCATAGGGCAGGGAGGAGTCGTCGGGAATCACCGTGTCCAGCAGAGGCTGTAATTCCTCATGCTCGGTAAAATCCATTAGGGGGGGCCGAGCCCCTGCCTTGGAGGGGAGATAGCTGAGCAGGCATCGGACCGCTCCCAGGGCCTCCTCTTCGCTGCGCGCGGAAAGGTGCGCCACTCCTGACATAGTGGTATGGGTATCCGCTCCGCCCAGATCCTCCGCAGAGATCTCCTCGCCCGTGGTGGCCGCTACCACCGCGGGACCGGTGATAAACATCTGACTCTCCTTTTCCACCATGACAATCAGGTCCGTCAGGGCGGGGGAGTAGACCGCGCCGCCCGCGCAGGGACCCATGATGACGGAGATCTGCGGGATACGTCCGGAAGAGCAGGCGTTGCGGTAGAAAATCTGCCCATAGCCGGACAGGGCGTCCACCGCCTCCTGAATGCGGGCGCCGCCGGAGTCGCACAGGCCCACCACGGGGCAGCCCGCCTCCAGAGCCATGTCCATGATTTTGCAGATCTTGGCCGCGTGCATCTCGCCCAGAGACCCGCCCTGGGCGGTAAAGTCCTGAGCGTATACAAAAACCGTGCGCCCGTCGATCTTGCCGTAACCGGTAACCACGCCGTCGGCCGGGATGTCCTTATCCCCCATACCGAAGGAGGTACAGCGGTGGCGCACAAAGCGGTCCACCTCTGTAAAAGTGCCGGTATCCATCAGCAATTCAATCCGTTCACGGGCCGTCCGCTTCCCCAGCGCGTGCTGCTTCTCCACCGCTTTAGGGCCGCCGCACCGCAGCACACGGGCCGAATGCGCGTCAAGCTGAGCCAGCTTTTCCGCCGTAGTCACTGTCCTCACTTCCTTTCACACAATTCCAGCAGGACACCGTGGGTAGCCTTGGGGTGGAGGAAGGCGATCCGGGCCCCGCCGGCGCCGTACCGCGGCGTCTGGTCAATGAGCCGGACGCCCTTTTCCGTCAGCTCCGCCAGGGCGGCGTCAATGTCGTCCACCCGGATGGCGATGTGCTGAATGCCCTCGCCGTTCTTCTCAATGAAGCGGGCGATGGGGCCCTCCGGGGAGGTACTCTCCAGCAGCTCCAGCTCACTGTCGCCGCAGGGCAGGAACGCAACAGTCACCTGCTGCTCCTGGACAACTTCCGTGCCCTTGCTGTGCAGGCCCAGCGTCTCCTCATACCACTTCACCGAAGCCGCCAGATCCTTGACCGCGATACCGACATGATCAACTCTTGTGCAATTCATAACCGGGACCTCCTCCACTGATTTGTGTTACAAATTTTTCCGCCCAACGATAGGGACTCTCTGTCCTGGACTGGAACCGCTCCAGGCTCTGAGCGAACATGGGGCTGTCCAGCAGGGGACGCAGCAGGCGCTGCTCGATGCCCTCCCGCACCAGGGTCAGAAGCTCGCTGCGCAGGCGCAAGGCGCGGCGGCGGGCCAGCTCTCCGTTCCCGTCCAGGAGGAGGTACTGGCGCTCCAGCTCCTCGCAGAGCTCCGTCACACCCGTGCCCTGAGAGGCCGAGACCAGGAGCACTGGCAGCGGGCGCTTCTCATCCTCTCCCAGCTCCAGCATGGCCCGCAGCTCATTGGCCGTTCGATCCGCGCCGGGCCGATCCGCCTTGTTGACCGCGAACAGGTCGCCGATCTCCAGAATACCGGCCTTGATGGCCTGCACATCGTCCCCCAATCCGGGGACATTCAGCACCAGCACCAGGTCGGCGATCTCCATGACCGCCACCTCGGACTGCCCTACGCCTACGGTTTCCAGCAAAATCAGGTCATAGCCGCAGGCGTCCAGTGCGTGGACCGCTCCCGCCGTGGCGGGCGACAGGCCGCCCAGCTGTCCCCGTGTGCCCATGGAGCGGATGAACACCCCGGTATCCAGGGTCAAATCCCCCATCCGCACCCGGTCGCCCAGGATGGCGCCGCCGGTAAAGGGACTCGTGGGATCCACCGCGATGATGCCAACGCGCAGGCCCTTGGCCCGCCAGCACTTGGTCAAGGCGTTGGTCAGCGTGCTCTTGCCCGCCCCTGGGGGACCGGTGATGCCAAAGATGCGGGCCCGCCCGGTGTGGGGCCAGAGTTGGGTGAGGACGGAGCGCGCCATTTCCCCACCCTGTTCGATGTGGCTGATCAGGCGGGCCACCGCGCGTTTATCACCCGTCCGGCCCCGCTCCAGCAGTGCTGCGAAGTCATCCGTCATCCCTGGCACCACAGTGATCCTGCAGGAACTTCACCGTCTCCGCAGTGGGTGTGCCAGGCGTAAAGACCTCGGACACACCGGCCTTTTTCAGCTCTGGAATATCATCTTCCGGGATGACGCCGCCGCCGAACACCAAAATACCGTCAGCCTCCTGCTCTTTCAGCAGCTCGATCACCCGTGGGAACAGATAGTTGTGGGCCCCGGAGAGCAGGGAGAGTCCTACCGCGTCCACGTCCTCGGACACAGCCGCCTCCACAATCTGCTCCGGTGTCTGGCGCAGGCCGGTGTAAATCACCTCAAAGCCGGCGTCACGCAGCGCCCGGGCCACTACCTTGGCTCCGCGGTCATGGCCGTCCAGGCCGGGCTTGGCAATCAGAACCCGGATCTTCTTTTCACTCATCTCAAAGCACCTCCATCGGACGGTATTCGCCGAACACCTTGCGCAGCTCGCCGCAGATTTCTCCTTCGGTGCAGTACACCCTGGCGCAGTCCAGAATATAGGGCATCAGGTTGTCGCTGCCCTCCGCCGCCGTGCGCAGGGCGTCCAGCCGCTGGCGCACCAGTACGTTGTCCCGGGCCGCCTTCATCTCCTGCAGCTTCTTGATCTGGTTGGCCGCCACCGAGGCGTCAATGTGCAGCAGCCCCTTGGCCGGCGGCTCCTCGATGGTGAACTTGTTGACGCCCACCACGATCTGCTCGCCGCTCTCCACCTGGCGCTGATACTGGTAAGAGCTCTCCGCGATCTCTCGCTGGATGTAGCCCTGCTCAATGGCCTTGACCGCTCCGCCCATGGCGTCGATCTTTTCGATGTACGCCTCGGCTGCGGCCTGGAGCTCGTCGGTCATGCGCTCCACATAGTAGCTGCCGCCCAGGGGATCAATGCTGTCAGCCACACCGCTTTCATAGGCAACAATCTGCTGGGTGCGCAGGGCGATCCGCACGGAGTCCTCCGTCGGGAGGGCCAGCGCCTCATCGCGGCTGTTGGTGTGCAGGGACTGGGTGCCCCCCAGCACAGCCGCCAATGTCTGGATGGCCACGCGCACAATGTTGTTGTCCGGCTGCTGTGCCGTAAGCGTGGAGCCGCCGGTCTGTGTGTGGAAGCGCAGCATCATGGAGCGGTCCTTTTTGGCATGGAAGCGCTCCTTCATGATTTTGGCCCACAGCCGGCGGGCCGCCCGGTATTTCGCGACCTCTTCCAGCAGATTGTTGTGTGCATTGAAGAAGAAGGAGAGCCGGCCGGCAAATTCGTCGATGTCCATCCCGGCCTCCAGCGCGGCCTCCACATAGGCGATGCCGTCGGCCAGGGTAAAGGCGATCTCCTGCGCCGCTGTGGAGCCGGCCTCCCGGATGTGGTAGCCGGAGATGGAAATGGTGTTCCACTTCGGCACGTTCTGGGAGCAGAATTCAAAGGTGTTCGTGATCAGACGCATGGAGGGCGCCGGTGGGAAAATGTATGTACCTCTGGCTGCGTACTCCTTGAGGATATCATTCTGGATAGTACCCTTGAGGGCGGAGGCCGGCACTCCCTGCTTCTCGGCGGCTGCAATATAGAAGGCCAGCAGAACTGCCGCGGGGGCGTTGATGGTCATGGAGGAGCTTACCTTGTCCAGGGGAATCCCCTGGAACAGCACCTCCATATCCGCCAGGGAGTCGATGGCCACTCCTACCTTACCCACCTCGCCATGGGCCATGGGGTCGTCCGAGTCATAGCCGATTTGCGTCGGGAGATCAAAGGCGATGGACAGGCCCGTCTGCCCCTGCTCCAACAGATAGCGGTACCGCTTGTTGGACTCCTCCGCTGTGGCAAAGCCGGCATACTGCCGCATCGTCCAGAAGCGCCCGCGGTACATGGTGGGCTGGATTCCGCGGGTAAAAGGATACTGCCCGGGGTAGCCAAGCCGCTCCTCATAGCCGCCTGCCGCATCCTCCGGCGTGTAAAGCCGTTCTACCGGGATGCCGCTGGTGGTTTCAAAGACGGTTCGTCTCTCCGGGCCCTTCGTCAGTGCTTTTGCGACGGTTTCTGCTTCCCACTGTTCTTTTCCACTCATTGCATACAACTCCTTCTGCTCTTCATTTTGCCCCTGTATTCCCACAAGCAAATTCCTTCAAACCCGGCTGTCCGTTTGTGTACGGAGCAGATATGCCCTTTTACATAAATAAAAAGGTGGGGCATAAAGCTGACTTTATGCCCCACCTGGTGCTAAAATAAAGAAGCTTTCCAAGCTCCCAGATAATTCCGCAATCTTGGGCGGAAAAGAAAGATGTATTTCCCTGCTGTAATGCCTGACAACCCGGCTGTTTCTTTTGTTTTACCGGAGCTTCAAGATTGTGACCAGGCAGCCTTAACTATGAATAGTTAAGGTGGCTTTGCGTTCATTCTTCCCCCTATTTTGACCGGTGCAAAATCTCAACCTTTATAACCAAAATTTTTGCTTCATTACTTTTTTGTTTGTAGAATATGCAGCATAGCTTTAACGGTCACGATTTCTCGCATTTAACTGCGTACCCAGCGCAAAAAGGTCTTGTGACAAATTCCCAACTGCCTGGCGGCCTCCCGCGCGGATAGAGTTCCTGACTGCCAGGACTGCTTTATTTGTTCAAATTTTTCCGGCCGCGTCTTGGGGGGTACGCCAAACCGTACCCCCCTCTCCTTCGCTGCCGCTATCCCCTCGGCCTGTCGTTGCTTAATAAATTCACGTTCCGTCTGAGCTACATAAGAGAGCAGTTGAAGCACAATGTCTGCAATCAGTGTACCAGTTAGATCTCGTGTGCTGCGGGTATCCAGCAGCGGCATGTCCAGTACGACAATAAAGACCTGCTTTTCCTTGGTCAGGAGACGCCACTGGTACAGAATTTCGTTGTAGTTTCGTCCCAGACGGTCAATGCTCTTTACCACAAATACATCGCCAGCCTGAAGCCGGAGCAGCAGCCTTTGATAGTTGGGGCGGTCGAAGTCCTTTCCGGACTGTCTGTCGCAGTAGATATCCCTGTCCCTGATGCCAAAGGCCCGCAGCGCAATAAGCTGGCGTTCTTCATTTTGATGTTTGGAGGATACGCGCGCGTAACCATATATTTTTCCTGATTGCATAGAGGACCTCCATCTTAAGTGATACTTTTTATTATAGGAGGCGCAGGCTTTGCAAAACAGTGGAAATACTTTCAACTAAATTTCGAACGGCCCTACCCAGTCTGAACAAATAATCGTCATTCTTCAGACTGGGGTGTTTTGCTATGCACAAGCATAACAAAATTGGCCATGCGCCTCTTACAGCGGCACGGCCATGGGATGACAGCGCGTGGACCGGCGCCGTTTTTTGCGCTTCATCTAAACCAGATACAGAGGCTTTGGTCGGATGAAATAGAGGTGAAAAAGACGATTCTGTTTGCGGAACCCTGGCATCTGCTGAGTGTACTTAGATGAGGAGGGGGGGATTACCGGCAGGCAGGGCGGCAGATCCCCGCGGTACGGTTGCGGACTATCTCAGCAAGGGTTGGAGTGAGATAGAATCAGGGACCGAAAAATAAGAAACTAGGCAGTCAAAGCTGCCCCGGAGTTTCTTTCTTCAAATTACTCCACATGAAGTGGCATACTTCCCAATCGTCGTTACAGCCGAGGAGCAGCTTGCCTGGCGACTCTGTTGGACTGCGAAATCATAGAACATGTTCCGAAGCAAAAAAGACAGCGGTGCCCCTCTTGAATATCGTGTAACATCTCGCTCAGCAGCACAAGGGGTTCCGTGCCATGCAGAGCAGGAGGAGTGTGAAGCGCACATCCCACAGATGGAAACGGAACTGGAGGATCAGGAGGAAAACATTCAGGGAGTGGATCAGCTCTTGCAGGTCTTGGATCGTTACCTGAATATTCAAGAGTTGACGCCGGAAATTCTCCATGAGTTCGTGGAGCGCATCCTGGTGCATGAGCGTTCCGAAGGGCGGAAGAAAAAAGGATTGGGTCGATTTCTATTTTAACTGCATCGGCAACCTGGAGTAAAAATGCAGAGGGAGCACCTCAAGATACTCCCTCTGCTGAAAGATAAGAAAACATCTTTTCTTAAAGCCTGGGTTTTGCGGCGGGCGGATTATGCTATCGGCGGTAGGTGCGGGTGATGTGGGCCAGGCGGCCGGACACACTGGGGTTGAGGGCCTCCTGCCGTACCCGCCAGCTCCAGTTCCGGGGGCCGGCTGTGCCCGGGGTGTTGACCCGGGCGTCGCCACCCAGGCCCAGCAGATCCTGCATGGGGGCGATGGCCAGACGACAGGGGGACATCCACGCCCCGCACACCGCGCCCCAGCCGAAGCCCTCGTCCTCCCGCAGGCGCAGGTAGTCGAAGGCATAGTCCCGCTCGGCGGGGGCGGCCTGCTCAAAGAGCCACTGGACAAAGGTGGGGGTGTCGTGGGTGCCGGTGTAGATCAC
>ENA-OVFS01001866-OVFS01001866.1-human-gut-metagenome-genome-assembly--contig:-NODE-1866-length-11424-cov-3.272847_pt1 | contig 11424 bp, 8 predicted proteins | sample MGYA00237763_ERZ505405 | MGnify/ENA primary metagenome ERZ505405 (study PRJEB26158, sample SAMN06016401) | human gut metagenome | biome: human gut; feature: ankylosing spondylitis patient; material... | reverse complement strand
TAAATTTCATCTGGATTTTACAATATTTTTGCACAAAAAAATTGTATTTTTATCGAAAATATTGTATAATATAGCTCAAAGCATTCCTGTTTGCAGATACATTTCCGCGAACAGCAGCCTTAAAGAAATGAAAGTGAGGGTTCACCATGAAACAGAACAGTATGTTAGCAATGATTCTGGCAGGCGGTCGTGGCAGCCGTCTTCACGATCTTACCAACAAAGTGGCTAAACCGGCAGTTTCCTACGGCGGTAAATACCGTATCATTGATTTCCCCCTCAGTAACTGTGCCAACAGTGGCATCGACGTAGTAGGTGTACTGACACAGTATGAGTCAGTTGAGCTGAACAGCTATGTTGCAGCTGGCGGACGCTGGGGACTGGATTCCAAGGACAGCGGTGTATATGTACTTCCGCCTCGTGAGAAAGCAGACACCGGACTCGACGTATATCGCGGAACAGCCGACGCGATTTCCCAGAACATTGATTTTATAGATCAGTATGATCCGGAATACCTTCTGGTACTTTCCGGTGACCACATTTATAAAATGAATTATGACAAGATGCTTGCCTTCCATAAAGAGAGACAGGCAGATGCTACCATCGCCGTTATCGAGGTTCCTCTTAAGGAAGCCAGCCGTTTCGGTATTATGAACACAGATGGCGAGACAGACCGTATCACCGAGTTTGTTGAAAAGCCTCCGGTACCTGAGAGTAATCTTGCCTCTATGGGTATCTATATTTTTAACTGGAAGCTTCTTCGCAAGCTGCTTCTTGCAGATATGAAGAACCCGGATTCCAACCATGACTTTGGAAAGGATATCATCCCTACTCTTCTTGGCGATGAGAAGCGTCTTTTCGCTTACCGCTTCAAGGGCTACTGGAAGGATGTTGGAACCATAGATTCTCTCTGGGAGGCAAATATGGATCTTCTCAGCCCGGATAACGAGCTGGATTTAAGCGACCTTACCTGGAAAATTTACACCGAAGATGTAACCGCACTTCCGCAGTATATTGGCACAGAGGCCAGGATCCAGAATGCTTACATAACCCAGGGCTGTGTAATTGAAGGCGAGGTTACCAATTCCGTAGTCTTTACCGGAGCTAAGGTAAGACCAGGTGCAAAGGTAATTGACAGTGTACTTATGCCAGGTGCTATTGTGGAGGATGGTGCTGTCGTAATACGTGCCCTTGTTGCCAATGGCGTAAACATCGGCAAGGGTGCTCTTGTAGGAAGTGCTGACAGTGAGCACATCGAGCTGATCGCGAAACGAGTAAAGGGGGCCGAATAATATGTATAAAGCATTTGGAATTGTAAACTCATCATCCAGAAACATCCGTGTAGAGGGACTTGAGGACTACCGTCCAATCGGAGCTTTCTCATTCCTGGGCAGATACCGTATGGTCGACTTCCCGATTTCCAACCTGAGCAACAGCGGCATTGACCGCATTCAGGTCTACGTGAAAGAGAAACCAAGAACTCTGGTTTCTCATATCGGCACCGGACGTCATTATAACATTAACTCAAAGAGCGGACGGCTGCAGGTTCTTTTCACTGACAGCGACCAGAGAAACAATATCTATAACACTGATATTGCTTCCTATTACGAAAATATGGAATGCATCGAAGAAATGCATCATCCATATGTGGTAATCACACCAGATTACATGGTTTATACTGCTGATTTTTCCAAGCTGATCGAGCAGCATATCCAGTCTGAGGCTGACATTACCCTGCTTTATCACGCAGTAGACAATGCGAAGGATGCTTATCTGAACTGTAATATCCTGAATCTGAACAAGCAGAAAGGTGTGCTCTCCATTGAGCCAAACCACGGAAATGCCAAGAACCGCAATATTTTCATGGACACTTATATTATGAAGAAGGATCTGTTTATCGAGCTGATCCGCAAGGCAAAGGCAATTTCTTCAGCCTTTACTCTTGCAGACATTATCAATGAGCTGCATAATGAGCTGGATGTAAGAGGAGTTTCCCACCGCGGCTTCTTCGCTTCCATCACAGATTTCCAGAGCTATTACGACGCCAATATGGATCTGATCGATATCAAGACTGCACAGACACTTTTCGATCCGGAATGGCCAATTTATACCCGTACCAATGATTCCTGTCCGACTCACTATTATGAGACCGCCCAGATCCGCAACTCTGTCGTTTCCAACGGCTGTCAGGTGGAGGGAACCATTGAGAATTCCATTCTCGGTCGTGGCTGCATCATTCACAAGGATGCCGTGATCAAAAACAGTGTAGTTCTTTCCGGTGCTGAAATTGGTGAGGGCGTACATGTAGAGAATCAGGTAGTAGACAAGATGGTCAAAATCCTTCATGTGAAGGAGGTTGTCTCAGATCCGGCACTTCCTGGATACATTAAGAGAAGAGATATTCTGTAAATATTGCATTCCAGAGCCTGTTTGGAGAATCAACAACACTTAGGAAAAACAAAAGTCCCGAGCGGTTTTGCCCGCCGGGACTTTCTTCTTATATTCTTACCTGCTCCAGCATTTCCTCTACCCTGCCTGGTATACTGGTACCGGCAGTAACAAGCTTCAGCTGCACTCCAGGCAGCTCCGGAAATCTCAGGGCCTCTACTCTTCTGCACATTTCCTTCTGGATTTCGGAAAGCTCCTCTTCCGTAGCCTTAAAAAATACTGTCACAAAATCATCGCCGGAATATCTGAGCACATCGCCTTTACCAGCCGCAACATCCCGAAGCACACCTGCAACCTGGCGCAGCACATCATCTCCAGCCTGATGTCCGAAATTCTCATTGATCCTTTTAAAGTTCTTAATATCCGCAAACATAAGAGCTGCTGCATTGTCCATTTTGCTCAGCTTCTCCACATAATAGCGTTTATTATAAACTCCGGTTACCGGGTCTATATAAACCTTCTCCTTATGAATCCTTACAGATGACAAGATCTCATCCCTGGAATACCCATCGGGCATAAAATCACCATCTATCCTGGAAGCCATCTCCAGACAGCAGGGCTTCCTGTCAATCTCCACATACATGGATACCACCTGATACGGATCCTCCCCTGCAACCTCAAGCTTTGTCATGCGCTTCCCGGTCTGCATGCTGAGTCTGGAAATACAGTTGCTGCATTTTTCCAGGCAATTCCATATGTCTGAGCAGGCAGTTTCACTCTCCCACATTTTTCCGTCTTTTTCTATATGGATAACCTTATTCGTTATAGGATCTACATATCGGACCAGATCATAGGGTATCTGCAGGTACTGAAGCAGAAGCCACGCTTCCGTTCCATCTGTAGAGAAGCCGCATTTCTTAAACCGGTCATAAAAACCGGAAAATTCTGCGCTGCGGTCTTTTTCCAGGACTTTCAAACCTTCCTCCCGGACGTTTTCCATAACCATATAATCATCCGTAATATCTGTCAGCTTTCCAACAACGCCTGTATAGCCTTTTTCAGCACCATCCGTCCAGATCACCCTGCATTCGCACCGGTAGTGGCAGGGATTTTTTCCATCTGTGAGCAAAAGATTGCTTGTCACGTCCGGTGTTTCCCGGGTGGCCTGGGTAATCTTCCGGATAAGCCGTTTCAGGGATTGCTCCTCCACAAGATCTTTCAGCACTCCGCTCTGCAATGGGGAAAATGAAGGTTCTGTAATCCCGCTTCGTTTACAGCCAGCCTGGTTAAAGGTGAGCAGCGGCGGTGAAATGGTATAAGTAAAAACAATATTTCTGCTGCCCTCCGCCAGGAAATTATAGCGCATTCTCTCAAATTCCAGCTGCTGCACAATTTTCTCTGAGGAATCCATCTCAAAATCGTGAAATCTGCTAGCAATATCAGAAAGGTCTGTCTGTTCATACCTTTCCTTGGATTTATAGCCCATTTTTTTCTTCAGGGAAGAAGAAATATCCAGAAGGCACTCCAGCATCAACGGATTAAATGCACCGCACTGTCCTGCCAGTATCATCTCGATGGCCTTCTCATGGGAATAAGCATCTTTATAGCATCTCTCACTGGTCAATGCGTCATATACGTCAGCTAACGCCACAACCTGTGCTGAAACAGGGATTTCTTCCCCTTTTAATCCATCCGGATATCCGCCTCCATCGTAGCGTTCATGATGCCAGCGGCAGATCTCGTATGCAGTCTTGACAAGAGGCTCCTCCTTCTGGTCAAGCGGCAGTTCTGACAGCATATTGGCTCCTACCATGGAATGTCCCTTTATTACTGCAAATTCTTCGGCTGTAAGTCTGCCTGGCTTATTCAGGATTTCATCCGGAATACTGATCTTGCCAATGTCATGAAGCGCAGAGGCTGTGGTAATCATCCGGATCTGCTCCTTGCTCAGGGCATATCTGTTATTTTCCTTCTGAACCAGCTGGCGAAGGAGCATTTCTGTGATTGTCTGAATGTGCAGCACATGAAGTCCGCTCTCCCCATTGCGGAACTCCACTATATGAGAGAGGATATTGATCATCAGCTTGCTGCTTTTTTCTCTCTCGTAAATCTGATTGGAAACAATACTGGTCATTCGGCGCTGCTTGGCTCCAAGAAGTATGGCATTGGCCGAACGGCGTAATACCATATTTGCATCAAAGGGCTTTCCGATAAAATCAGTGGCGCCCAGATCATACCCACGTTTTATGTAAATAGGTGAATTTTCTGACGAAATAATCACAACCGGAATAGCATCAATCCAGTGTTCTTTATTCATATAAGAAAGAACCTCGAAACCATCCATGTGGGGCATAACAATATCCAGAAGAAGCAGGGAAATCTCCTCGGCCTGCCTCTGAAGGCAGTCAACTGCCTGCACACCGTCGTTCACCTGTATGATATCATATTCCTCTTCCAGAATTGCAGCTAAAAGTTCGCGGTTCATTTCTGAATCATCCGCTATAAGAATCTTTTGTTTAGTTATAACTTCACTCATTTTATAATTTCCCTCGCTGGTGCAGGTACCCCCCCCCACGCCAGTTTCCGTTTTACTGTTAAGCTGACAGCTTTTATAATATGGGTGCTATCATGTCCTGATATTTCTGTCGTTTCATGTGAATTTTTCTTCGGTCTGAAATTCTTAAAATTTGTTTTGGAAATTTCAACAGAACTGTCAAGATTTAATTATCGCAGTGCAGGTATCAGAAAGCTATCGTTCGCGGACTGGTCAATAGCTGCCTAAGTTCTTTCCGATCCTAACTTTACCTATATGAGTTTAACAGTCCACCGCATGAATGTCAACCATCTATAACTTTTTTTGTCCAGAGGATTTACACAGCTTTGAAATACCGTTACAATAGTTGTATTTGAAATATACTGATCACTGTTACCAGGAGGTTTTTTATGGAGATTACAAGACCTGATTATTATAAAGAGTTTTCCTGTATTGCAGGTGCCTGTCCCGACACCTGCTGTGCCGGCTGGCAGATCGTCATTGACGACAAAAGCCTGAAAAAATATAAGCGTGTGAAGGGTACTTTCCGGAATCGCCTTCATAATGATATTGACTGGAAGGAGAAGGTTTTCCGTCAGTATGAGAAGCGGTGTGCATTTTTAAATGAGGACAGCCTTTGCGACATCTACAGCGAGGTTGGAAAACGAATGCTTTGCGACACCTGTCGGAAATATCCGCGGCACATCGAAGAATTTGAAGGTCTGCGGGAATATTCCCTGTCTCTTTCCTGTCCGGAGGCAGCCAGGATTCTGCTTGGCAGAAGGGAAAAGGTAACCTTCCAGACAGCGGAGGTTCCCTCCCCGGAAGAAACTTATGATGATTTTGACTATATGCTTTTCACTGCCCTTGAAGATACCAGGGAATACTTTCTTGAGGTGCTGCAGAACCGGCAGATTCCCATGCGGCTTCGTATGTGGAAAATACTGGCTGCAGCCAGTGATTTCCAGCGCTGTGCAGACCGGAATCAGCTTTTCAAATGGGAAGAGATCCGGGAGCGCCATAAAGCCTCTGCATATGGCGAAGCCTTTACTTCCAAGGTGCAGAAGCATATGAATAAAAAGGCTGCGCCAGATGAACTTCTGAAGACCATGTGGAAGGCGGTTGTTCCCAAAATGGAGGTTCTCAGACCGGACTGGCAGGAATTTCTGAAAAAAAATTTACAGGCGCTTTATAGCAGTGCAGAGTCTTCCGGTGTCTCCCCCGCTTCTGTTTACTCTCAGAACCGGGCTGATTTCGAAAAGGCTTACCCAGACTGGAATATTCAGGAAGAGCAGCTGCTTGTGTATTGGATTTACACATATTTCTGCGGTGCTGTTTACGACGGCGAAATTTTCGCAAAGGTAAAAATGGCTGTGGTCTGTACCCTGCTGATTCATGAGCTGGATATGGGCGCTTACCTGAAAAATGGACGGGTGTTCTGTCTGGAAGACCAGATAGATATTTGTTACCGTTTCTCCAGAGAGCTGGAGCATTCAGATCTGAACCTGAATGCATTTGAAGATTTACTTGCTGCTGATAAGCTGTTTGCTCTGGAAAACATGCTGAAAATCTGTTAGCAGCTAAAATTTTCGTTTGCAACTACAAAGGAGGAATCTTGCCATGTCATTACCAGTTATCATCCGCCCGGCATCCCCAGAAGATGCAGAGGCGCTCCTTTCCATTTATGCACCTTATGTAAAGCACACTGCAATTACCTTCGAGTATGAAGTTCCCTCTGCAGAAGAATTCCGGAAGCGGATTGCACACACACTACAGCATTATCCTTATCTTGTAGCCGAACGGGAAATAAACAGCTCCGCACCAGACATCAAGGATGAAGGGAACTGCAGTGCATGTACTGAAATTGCAGGCTACGCCTACGCAGGACCGCTCCACGCCCGGGCAGCCTATGCCTGGTCTGTGGAAACTTCCATCTATGTAAGAGAATCCGAAAGAAAATCTGGAATCGGCAAGGCGCTTTACGCTTCTCTGGAAAAAGCGCTTGCCGCCCAGAATATGACCAACCTGAATGCCTGCATCGCCAGTCCTGTAGTGGATGACGAATATCTGAACCATAACAGCATTCAGTTTCATCAGCATCTGGGGTATTCCATGGTAGGAGAATTTCACAAATGCGCTTACAAGTTCGGGCGTTGGTACAATATGGTCTGGATGGAGAAGATCATCGCCGATCACCCTGACAGACAGCCCGATGTGATTCCCTTTGCACAGATTCCTCCAGAGATTTACTGTTGATTTTAAATGCTTAACAGATAAAAAAACACTTCAATGCTGTATGCGGACTGTTCCCCCTTAAATAACAGCTTATTAAAACACCCGGGAGCAAATACTCCCGGGCTTTTTACTGTCTTTCATATTCTGTTTATATCTTACTCTATCGCAGTCAGAATCTCTCCCACTGCTCCCACAATTCCTTCTTCCGGATGCATTGCGGTAAGCTGGGTGAGTTTGGCGGCATTGGAAATTTTCTTGTCCAGAATTTCCATGATGGCTGTTTTCTCCATGTATGGGATTTCAGCCTGGTTGAGAAGAGTGAATACCTGGGTTTTCACATCATTCTCACGAAGCTCCGGAGCTCCCAGAGTAATGATAATTTCAGCTGTTGCAGAGGTTTCCGGAACACTTACCACCAGGCAGCCAAGTGCTTCATCGTACTCTTTAAAAGCTTCTACCTCTGTGCCTTCCACTTCTACGGTAACCTCGGTGTCCTTCACACCCCAGAACTCTACAGTCCAGGTTCTCTTCTGCGGGATCAGTTCCAGCCTGCCGCTGCCTTATGGATGACGAAGCGACCAATGCTCCACTTCAGATCCATGTCTGTGAGAACGCACTCGTCTTTCAGGTAAGCGTTGGACTCGTTGTCGTCTTCGTAAAGCTGGAAGCTGCCGTCTGCACCGCCGTATACACGGATGGTCATAGTTTCCGGATTTCTGGCCGCTTCCTGTCCAAAGATTTCCTCAGTCATCGGCACAATGGCACCTGCTTTCGCCAGAACCGGTATGGAATGAAGGTCACGGTACATATCCATCTCTCTGTCGCCAGAGTATACCAGACCTGTGAAGAAATCAATGTAAGTACCCTCTGGCAGCCATACATAAGTCCTGGCTCTTCCAACGCCCTGGACAGATTTCTCCGTAACAGGCGCTACAATAAATGCGGTTCCATACTCATATTCATTCTTCACTGTGTAAGCCACCTGCTCTGCCGGATATGTGTAGTACATTGGCAGGATCAAAGGCGTGTTCTCTTTATATGCTCTGTAGTTCATGGTATACAGATACGGAAGCATCTGGTGACGGAGTCTTAAGAACTCCTTCATAACCTCACCGATCTCCATAGGGAACTGCCACGGTTCTTTTCCCATAAACTCATTTTTGCTGCTGTGCAGACGGTTAATTGGAGAAAATACGCCAAGCTGTACCCAGCGAAGTGCCAGCTCATTGTCTCGATAGCCAAGCATATGCCCGCCGATATCGTGGCTCCACCAGCCATATCCAATGTTGGAAGCTGTGCTGGTAAAATAAGGCTGGAAATTCAGGGACTCCCAGGTTACGATACTATCACCGGAAAAACCTACCGGATATCTGTGTGAACCAGGTCCTGCATATCTGGAAAAAGTAAGAGGACGTTTTCCATCGCGGGCATTGTCCAGGTAGTGATAGTGGTTCAGCATCCACAGTGGATCCAGACCAGGGACCTTCGTGATATTGCCCTGCTGCCAGTCGATCCACCAGAAATCAACGCCTTTGTTTTCCTCTGGATGAAGCACACATTTGAAATATGCTTCCAGGAATTTGCGGCTTGTGATGTCAAAATCAATGGGAGCTTCGTGTTCGGTATCTACATCTCCCAGCTCCTTCGCCATAGCCGGATATGCTTCCTCGAAGGCGCGGATTCCACCAGCTGGATGAAGGTTTACAGAGATTTTCATTCCATGGTCATGAAGCCAGTTCATAAAACGCTCCGGATCCGGATAGTACTTTTTGTTCCAGGTATATCCGGTCCAGCCACTGCCATATTTGGGATCCACTTCCTCTACCAGGTGCCAGTCCATATCCAGAACACCAACAGAAAATGGGATCTTCTCTTTCTCAAAGCGGGTTACAAGCGCCTTGTAGCTGTCTTCTGTGTAAGCGTAATAACGGCTCCACCAGTTTCCAAGGGCATATCTTGGGAGCATAGGAGTTTTGCCGGTGAGACGGTAAAAATCATTCAAAGCTTCTTTGTAATCATTTCCATAAGCGAAAACATAAATGTCCACCCCATCTCCTGTGCGCACCTGAGTCCAGCCGTTTTCATCCAGAACCAGAGAATGGCTGTCATCGATCTGAGAACAGCCGCTTCTGGAAATAATTCCCTCCTGAAGCTGGCATTCCCCATCTACCCCATCCAAAGTTCTTGCAGTTCCGCCAAGATTGTCACCTTTTTCCCCATAATACCATACTGCACCATAGGCGTTCTGACCGCCTACTGCGTTTAAGTTCAGACTGTTTTTGGTAAAAGGTCCGCCGGCATAAGTAACATGCATTCTGTCGGTAAAAAGCTCGAAGCCTTCCCCCTTCTTTTCCACACGGAAGTCTACCGGATTAAATTTACGGTTCCATACAACCTGGGTAGGACGGTCTTCGAATTTACCGTCTTCCCTGTATTCCATTCGGATCAGGCAGGGAGTCAGCAGGGTAAAACGATATTTGTCACCCTGGATGGTGTTCTCCGGTCTGCCAACTGGTTCCATCGTCCACAGATTATTCTCAAACATATGTGTATCCTCTCAAACACTTAAGGTTTTTAGTTATTTTTTATATATGTTTTCTACTGCTTTTTCAACCAGTAAAAACTGCTGCTATACTTTTCTTTCTGCCCCTCTGATTTGCCATGGTCAACCTCCTGAATTACAGATTTTCTCCGTTTGTTTCGATAATATTTTTGTAGAAATATGCGGAATCCTTCCATATCCGCTTCTGTGTATTGTAGTCTGTATAAACAAGTCCGAATCTCTGGGAATATCCGTATGCCCACTCGAAATTGTCCATTACGGACCATGCGAAATATCCTGCCAGATCCACACCGTCCTCAGCTGCACGCTTGTAAGCGCCAAGATAACGAGCCATAAAATCTACGCGGGCCTGGTCGTGAACCTTTCCGTCCACACCTACCCAGTCATGGGAAGCCATGCCATTCTCTGTGATCATAAATGGCTTCTTATAACGCTCCTGCATAAATTTTGGCGCCCAGTACAGAACCTCCGGAGTTACCGGCCAGCCAATTGCAGTCTGTGGGAAACCATCGTAACGTGCTGCGCGGACTGCTTTTCCATCCTCACCAGCACGAACGGTTACGGCATTGTAAATATTCTGTCCCAAAAAATCAAGTGGCTGTGAAATCAGCTTCATATCGGCATCTGTTACTTTCGGGAAAAACTGTCCAAATTCTTTCAGAATATCCTCTGGATACTGTCCCAGATAAACCGGATCACAGCAAAGAGCAACGTCCCAGCTGCAGGCTCCGATGGAGTTCTCCGGGAGACTGAAGTTTGCTTTTCTTGCGGCTTCAATATCTTCCGGCTTGTTTGTTTCCGGAACATAAAGGGCTCCACATGGTGCCATACTGATCTTTACAGGCTGTTTGCTGAACTCACGAAGCGCTTCTACTGCACGTCCATGGGCTTTCAGTACGTTGTGCCAGATACGGAAATAATCGGATGGGCCAACCTTCAGGCCTGGTGCATGCTCACCGGTCTGATATCCAAGGCCAACTATGCACTGCGGCTCATTGATGGTGAAGAAATTCTTTACTCTGTCTGAGAAATGCTCTGCCACTACTTTTGCATACTCGTAAAACCAGGATGGAGAATTTGGATTCATCCAGCCGCCCTGTAAATGAAGTGCGTATGGAAGATCCCAGTGATATAAGGTAACAAATGGCTCAATTCCGTTGTCCAGAAGTTCATTGATCAGGTTGTCGTAGTATTTCAGACCTTTTTCATTGACTGTGCCTGTGCCTTCCGGCATGATGCGCGCCCAGGAAAGAGAAAAGCGGTATGCTTTCATGCCCATTTCTTTCATGATCTGAACGTCTTCTTTGTAGCGGTGATACTGGTCGCAGGCTGCATCACCTGTCTGGTTCTCATAAATGTGTCCGCCGTCTTTGCAGAAAATATCCCAGATATTCAGGCCTTTTCCGTCTTCATAAGCTGCGCCTTCTACCTGATAGGAAGCGGTTGCACCGCCCCAGATAAAATCTTTCTTAAATCCCATGGTGTAATTCCTTTCTCTATTATGTAGGGGAGAATTTTTTAAATGCGTGTTTCGATTCTCCTGATTGGTTGATCTATGTATCGTAACATTTTATGTGATCGCTCTATTTTTACTTTTGCTTAATTCTACAAACCTCTGTCTACCAGCAAAAATTACGTATCTGACGTTTTGTTGCGGATTTCGAATATTTGGAGGATTGCGGGAGCAGCGTAGCTGCGTAGCAATCCG
>ENA-OVFS01001862-OVFS01001862.1-human-gut-metagenome-genome-assembly--contig:-NODE-1862-length-11454-cov-2.734450_pt1 | contig 11454 bp, 12 predicted proteins | sample MGYA00237763_ERZ505405 | MGnify/ENA primary metagenome ERZ505405 (study PRJEB26158, sample SAMN06016401) | human gut metagenome | biome: human gut; feature: ankylosing spondylitis patient; material... | reverse complement strand
GCCTTTACCAGCTCCAGGGGCCGGTTCAGCCTGTCCAGGGCATAGAGGGAGTTAAGGATGAGGGAGAGGGCCGGCGGATCGGGCCGCCCCTCCACCGCCACCGCCTCCATCACCTCCGCGAAGTAGGAGGCCAGGCTCAGCCTCTCCAGATCGGATCTGACGCGCCAGAACTGCTGGAGGGACTCCGCCTCGTTGAGGGTGAAGTAGTCCCGGTATTCAAACAGGGTCATGTCCGAATAGACCAGGAGCTGGGCCGCGGCGGCCAGGGGACTGCCCTTCCGGCGGCAGCCCCGGGCCTTGACCGTGCGCTTGCCCCCCTCAGCGGTGAGCACGGTGAGCAGCTTGTCCGACTCCTTGTAGTTGACCTCCCGGAGCACCAGGCCCTGGGTGCTGATGTGCATGGGCTTCCCTCCACTATTATGTATGCGGGCGCGCCGCGCCCGCGTGCTCAGCCCTTCACCCTCCGGTAAAGGCTGTAGACCTCCGGCAGGCCGGTCTGCAAAAACAGCCGCCAGAGCAGCTCCGCCCAGCTCATGGCACAGCCCCCCTTTCTGTCTTTAGGTTGGCTGGCCGCGTTCCGTTTATGAGCGGTAATTTCTGCGCCCTTACTCGTCCCGGTATCCGAAATTCTTGATCAAATTCATATTATCTCTCCAGTTTTCTTTTACCTTCACCCAGGTCTGGAGAAACACCTTCGTGCCCATAAAGGCCTCAATGTCGGTGCGGGCCAGGGTGGAGATCTTCTTGAGCATGGCCCCGCCCTTGCCGATGATGATCCCCTTGTGGCTGGCCTTTTCACAATAAATGGTAGCGTCCAGGTCGATGATACCGTCGTCCCGCTCGGAAAAGGTGGTGATCTCCACGGCGGTGCCGTGGGGAATTTCCTTGTCCAGGCAGAGCAGCAGCTTCTCCCGGATGATCTCGGCGCACACCTGGCGTTCCGGCTGGTCGGTGACCATGTCCTCCGGGAAGAGCTGGGGCCCCTCGGGCAGGAACTGGGCCAGCAAGCCCAGCAGCTCGTCCACCCCCTCGTTCCGCTTGGCAGAGATGGGCACGATGGCGGCGAAGTCGTGGGCCGCGCCGTAGACCTGCATGACGGAGAGCAGCTCCTCCTTCTCCACCGTGTCGATCTTGTTGATGACCAGCACGGCGGGGACATTCAGCTCCTTGATGCGCCGGATCAGCTCCGCCTCCGGCCCGCCGATGTGGGGGATCGGCTCCACCAGCAGAAGCACCGCGTCCACGTCGGCCACGCTCTCCTTGACCACCTTCACCATGTAGTCCCCCAGGCGGGTGCGGGCCTTGTGCAGGCCGGGGGTGTCCAGGAAGACGAACTGGCAGCCCTCCCGGTTCACCACCGCGCAGATGCGGTTGCGGGTGGTCTGGGGCTTGTTGGTGACGATGGCGATCTTCTCGCCCACCAGGGCGTTGGTCAGGGTGGACTTGCCTACGTTGGGGCGCCCCACGATGCTGATCATTCCGGATTTCTTGATTCCCATAGGTGATCCTCAACTTTCTTGAGCGGTTTTATGATAATTTTTTCCAACAGGGGCAGCCGAGCACATTCGCGTCTGCGCAGGCGCAGGCTGTGGTAAGGCGCGGAGTCGTTCAGCGGCCCGGCAGACGAGTCCCCTGCAAATGCTGTGTAAATCGTTACGGAAGGCCGGCGCGTCAAGGATGCCGCGCCCTACGCGTCCGGATCGTCTCTCCCTTTCAGCGCCTCATACAGGCCGTAGGCACAGCCGAATACGACGCCGGGCAGGGCGAAAATCACGCCGCAGGCCACCAGCCCGGCCACGTCTCCGCCCGCCAGCGCGCCCAGCGCCATGCACAGCAGCCCGCAGGCAAACAGGGAGATGGCCCCGCCGCCGGCGGCGTATCGCAGCAGCTCCTTATCCATCCGCGCCCTCCCTCGTAATGCCCAGCGCCCCCAGGATGGCCTCCTCGCGGGCGCGCATCTGGGCCTTCATCGGGCCCTCGTCCAGGTGGTCATAGCCCAGCAGGTGGAGCACCGAGTGGACGGCCAGGTAGGCCGCCTCCCGCTCCGCGCCGTGGCCGTACTCCGCCCCCTGGGCTTCCGCCCGCTCCAGGGAGAGCACCATGTCCCCCAGAGGGACCAGTCCGGTGCCGGGGTCGGCCTCCACGTCGTCCAGGGTGGGCGGCGCGCCGGGGGTAAGCTGGAACATGGGGAAGGAGAGCACGTCGGTGGGCCGGTCTACGCCCCGCTGCTCCAGGTTGATGGCGTGGATACCCGCGTCGTCGGTGAACAGCACGTCCACCTCGCAGGCGAAGGGCACGCGCTCCGCGTCCAGGACGGCGGGGATCACCCGGCGCAGCAGCGCGGCGTAGGGCTCCGCGCCATCCACCTCGGTCTCGATCAGAATTTCGTGGTTCATCGCTTTCCCTTCCTCTTTTCGTCCTCCTCATAGGCCTTGATGATGCGCTGGACGATCACGTGGCGCACCACGTCGGCCTCGTTGAGCCTGCAAATGGCGATGTCCTCCACGCCGTCCAGCACCCGCATGGCCTCCTTCAGCCCGGACACCGTGTCCCGGGGCAGGTCGATCTGGGTGATGTCGCCGGTGATGACGATCTTGGAGCCGAAGCCCAGGCGGGTGAGGAACATCTTCATCTGCTCCCGGGAGGTGTTCTGAGCCTCGTCCAGAATGATGAAGGAGTCGTCCAGGGTGCGGCCCCGCATGTAGGCCAGGGGGGCCACCTCGATGCTGCCCCGCTCCAGGTATTTGTTATAGGTCTCCGCCCCCAGCATGTCGAAGAGGGCGTCGTACAGGGGCCGCAGATAGGGGTCCACCTTGCTCTGCAGATCGCCGGGCAGGAAGCCCAGCCGCTCCCCTGCCTCCACCGCCGGGCGGGTGAGGATGATGCGGTTGACCTGCTTGTCCCGGAAGGCGGCCACGGCGGTAGGTCTTGCCGGTGCCCGCCGGGCCGATGCCCAGGGTGATGGTGTTCTTCTTGATGGCGTCCACATACCGTTTCTGGCCCAGGGTCTTGGGCTTGATGGGCTTGCCCTTGGCGGTGACGCAGAGCACATCCCGTGCGATGTCGTTGATGTGCTCCTCGTTGCCCGCCTTCACCAGATTGATGATGTAGCGGACGTTCTGCTCGGTAATGGTCTCCTTCCGCCCGGCCAGGCCCAGCAGGCCCTGGACCGCCTTGACGGCGTAAAGGACGTTCTCCGCCTCCCCGGAGATCTTGAGCTGGTCGTCCCGGCTCACCACCGAGACGTCCAGCTCGTGCTCAATGAGCTTGATGTTTTCGTCAAACGAGCCGAAGATGTCGATGACATCCTCAATGCGCTCGATGCTGATGGTCTGTTCGATCATGGTTCGGCCTCATTTTCTTCTGTAATAGGCTCCAGCGGCACAAAGCGCCCGATCTCCTCCGTGCACTCGGCCTGGAGGGTGACCTCCAGCCGTCCGTCCCGCTGTGCGGAGGAGAAGCTGGTATGCACCACCTCGCCGTCTCCCAGCCGCGCCCGAAGGGCCTCCAGCAGCCGCTCCTCCAGCAGCCGCTCCGCCGCGTCCGCGTCCACCGGCGCGGCGGCGAGGGTATAGGCCCGGCAGGTCTCCCGGCTCAGGGCCAGGGGCATCTCCCGGCCGCCGGGCAGGGTGAGCGCCCAGGTATCTGTTATTTTATCATACTCAGGGAAGGAAATTCCACTCTTTCCGAAAAAATCGATGCGATGTCCCAGGATGCTCAGGGTCCAGCGGCTGGCCTTCTCGCCGGTATACGATTTCACCTGGGCCTCCAGGGGAATGGAGGCCGTCATGGTGTGCCACGTCCGGGCAAAGACCTGTCCCTGGGCCCGCACCAGTATTTGGCCCAGGTTCTCCAACTCGCTGTACTGGGGGGCATCCAGGGTCACCGCGCCGGAGATGAGCACCTCCCCGGCCAGCACCGTGTCCCCCTGGGCCACCAGCGCTTCCCCGCTGAGGGGCTCGATATGGGTCACAATGCCGGAGGACCGGGCCACAATGCTGCCCACCTGCTCCTCATCGTCCACTTCGGGCGCAGGCACCGCCTCCCGCACCAGCACCTCCGCCCGGGTGCCGTGGAGGTTGACCGACATCCAGGCCAGCTCGGGCAGGCCCAGCAGGGCCGCGCTGCTGATGGTCCCCTCGTCCAGTCCGGGGCCGTATACCCCCGGCCGCAGCCCCTGCCGCCGCAGCTCGGTGAGGATCTCCGCTGTGGAGACCGCCTCGTTGCCCTCCACTTCGATGGTGAGCACAAACTGAGAGAGGACGCATACCGCCGTCAGGGACAGGGCCAGCCCCACCAACAGGGCATAGCGCCGCCGGAACCGGCCCAGAAAAAAGGGCACGCCAGACTGCTCCGCCGGCACCACGGTACACAGCACCTTGTCCCCCAGCGCCCGGGCCGGGCCGCTTCCCTGCCGGGTGACGGTGAGGCGCAAACGGGTGGCCTCCAGCCACTCCACGTTCCAGAACACAATGCCCCGCTGGGCGCAGAGGTTGAGAAACCGCTCCGGAAAGGCCCCGGACACCTCCAGCCGGACGCTCCCCCGCAGGGCGTTGACCATCCGCTTCAGCATGCCTCCGCCCCCCTATTCCAGCTCCACGGCCGTGATGACACCGGTGATCAGGAGCTGGCTGGCGTTCATGCTCCGCAGCTCCAGGCCGGAGCCCCGCACCTTCACCACCAGCTTGCCCCCGGAGATGTGGATCTCCTCGCCGCCGTAGGAGAGAATTCCCTTGTGATTTTCCATCCGCAGCTCCCGGCTGCCTGTCAGCTCAATGCGGGGCAGGCCCGCCACCACGTCCCCCGGCAGATCAAATACCTCCGCCGTCTTTTCCAGCAGGCCCTCCCGCTTTCCGCTCCGTTCCATGGCCGTCCCTCCTCGTCCCTAATGCTTATGCCGGGAGGACGGCGTTCTTGCCTGTCCAAGCGAAAATGGCCGCCCCTACGGCCCGCTCAGCTCCGCCCGGGCCAGGGCCAGCAGCCGCGCCGGGGTATTGTCCTCCGGGTGGGACAGGATGTGGGCGGCCAGGCGGCGCTGGGCTGCGCCGATGGCCGGGCCCTCCAGCCCCAGGGCGGCCAGCTCCCCGCCGGAGAGGGCCAGGGCGCGCACCGCCTCGGCCTCCGGGTGGAGCACCCCCCGGCGGAGGGCCCGCTCCACCGGCAGGGCCGCAATGGGAAAGCCGGTCAGGCGGCAGAAGGCCCGCCACCGGGGCACCGGCTCCGGCGGCTCCTCCCGGAGCGCCAGCAGGCCGGGACAGTCTGGACTCCCCCCCAGGTGGGCCAGCAGGCCCAGCCGGAGCAGCTCCCCCGCCAGCTCCGGCCGGGGGGAGAGCAGGATCTTCTCCAGCTCCGCCTTGATCCGCTCCCCCGACAGGTTTTCCGCCCGGCGGGCGCTGCGCCGGATGGCGTCCAGGGTGCCCTTCTCGATGGAGAAGTCCAGTTGGGCGGCGAAGCGCACCGCCCGCAGCATCCGCAGGGCGTCCTCGGCAAACCGCCGGTCCGGGTCGCCCACGCAGCGGATCACTTTTCGGAACAGACCCATCTGCCCGCCGTACCGGTCGATCACCATACCGTTCTCATCCAGGGCCATGGCGTTGACGGTGAAATCCCGCCGGGCCAGATCCTCCGCCAGAGTGGCGTCGAAGTCCACCGCGTCCGGGTGGCGGCCGTCGGCATAGCCCGCCTCCCGGCGGAAGGTGGTCACCTCCACCGGCCCGTCCTCCGTCCGCACCGTGACCGTGCCGTGGCGCAGGCCGGTGGGGACCGTGTGGGGAAAGAGCTCCATCACCCGCTCCGGCCGGGCGTCGGTGCACACATCGAAATCCCCCGGCGTCCGGCCCAGCAGGAGATCCCGCACGCAGCCCCCCACCGGGTAGGCCGCGTGTCCTGTCCGCCGCAGCGTGTCCAGGCAGGCCCGCACGCCGCCGGGGATGGGCCATCCCTTCATTTTTCCGCCTCCCTCTGGTATCTTTTTCTTGCTATTTGCCTATAATGGTTTATAATATTGTGTTCGGAACTTATTATAAACTAGAGCAAAGGGTGTGTAAACCCCATGGCAAGCGCCAATATTCACGACTACATCGCCCCCGGCCGCAGGGCCCACCTGGTGGGCATCGGCGGGGTGTCCATGTCCCCCCTGGCCGAGGTGCTTCACAAGGCGGGCATGGTGATCACCGGCTCGGACATGCGCAACAGCGCCACGGTGGAGCACCTGCGCGCCCTGGACATCCCCGTGGCCATCGGCCACCGGGGGGAGAACGTCCAGGGCGCGGAGCTGGTGATCCGCACCGCCGCCGTCCACGACGAAAACCCCGAAATCGCCGCCGCCCGCGCCGCGGGCATCCCCGTCTTTGAGCGGGCCCAGGCCTGGGGAGCCATCATGAGGGGCTACAAGAACGCCCTGTGCATCGCGGGCACCCACGGCAAGACCACCACCACCTCCATGTGCACCCACATCATCATGGCCGCCCGGATGGACCCCACGGTGATGATCGGCGGCACCCTGCCCCTGTTGGGCTCCGGCTACCGGGTGGGCCACGGGGACACCATCATCCTGGAGAGCTGCGAGTACTGCAACTCCTTCCTCTCCTTCTTCCCCACCGTGGCGGTGATCCTCAACATCGAGGCCGATCACCTGGACTTCTTCAAGGATCTGGACGACGTGGAGCACTCCTTCCGCGCCTTCGCCGACCGGGTGCCGGAGAGCGGCATCATTGTGGCCAATGCCGACGACGCCAACACCATGCACACCCTGGAGGGGGAGGAGCGGCCCGTCCTCACCTTCGGCCTGGAGCAGGGCGATGTCCGCGCCGCCAACCTCGCCTGGAACCGGGGCCTGCCCTCCTTCGACGTGGTGTACCGGGGGGATGTGTTCACCCACGTGGCCCTGCGGGTGCCCGGCGAGCACAACGTAAAGAACGCCCTGGCCGCCGCTGCCGCCGCCATCGCCCTGGCGGTGGAGCCCAAGGCCGTCTCCGAGGGCCTGGCCGCCTTCCGGGGGGCGGGCCGCCGCTTCGAGCACAAGGGCACCTACCACGGGGCGGAGGTGTACGACGACTACGCCCACCACCCCGGTGAGCTCCACGCCCTGCTCTCCGCCGCCCGCACCCTGGGCTATGAGCGGGTCATCTGCGCCTTCCAGCCCCACACCTATACCCGCACCCACGCCCTGTTCAACGACTTTGTGGAGGCGCTCCGCGCGCCCGACATCACCCTTCTGGCGGAGATCTACGCCGCCCGCGAGGTCAACGACATCGGCATCTCCTCCAAGGATCTGGCGGCGCGCATCCCCGGCAGTGAGTACTATGCCACGCTGCCCGAGGTGACGGAGCGGCTGCGGGCGCTGGCCCGGCCCGGCGATCTGATCCTCACCGTAGGCGCCGGTGACATCTTCACTGTGGGCGAGGCCCTGCTGCGGGAGGGCTGAGCCGCAATGCAGCGTAAAACAGCACGCCCGGCCAAGCGGCCGGGCGTGCTGTTTTATTCTTCAGTTCATCTGCTTTCTGCGGGAGAGGTTGATGGTGCCGTCCTGCATGGAGTCCACGTCGTCCAGACTCTTGCCAGTGCCGTAGGCCACGCAGGAGATGGCGTCGTCGGCCACATGGGTCTCGATGCCGGTGTGGGACTCGATGAGCTTGTCGAAGCCCCAGACCAGGGAGCCGCCACCGGTCATGCAGATGCCGTTGGTGGAGATATCGGCCACCAGCTCGGGAGGCGTGCGCTCCAGCACGCCGTGGATGGCCTCCAGGATGCGGGTGGAGACCTCCTCGAAGGCCTCGATCATCTCGCTGGAGGACACAGAGAACACCCGGGGCAGGCCGGTCATGAGGCAGCGGCCCTTAATCTCCACCGTCTGCTCCTCCGGGCGGGGGAAGACGCAGCCGATCTGCATCTTCAGCTCCTCCGCCGTCCGCTCACCGATGAGTACATTGTGCTTGCGCCGTATGTACTTCACGATGGCCTCGTCGAACTGGTCGCCGGCGATCTTGATGGAGGTGGACTCCACGATGCCGGACAGGGAGATGACCGCGATGTCGGTGGTGCCGCCGCCGATGTCCACGATCATGTGGCCGTCGGGCTTGGCGATGTCGATGCCCGCGCCGATGGCGGCGGCCACGGGCTCCTCAATCAGATAGACCCGCCGGGCGCCCGCCTGGATGCCCGCGTCGATGACGGCGCGCTCCTCCACCTCGGTGATGCCGGAGGGGACGCAGATGACGATGCGGGGTTTGAACAGCCGGAAGGAAGTCACCTTGCGGATGAACTCCTTGAGCATCCGCTCGGTCATGTCGTAGTCGGAGATGACGCCCTCCCGCAGAGGGCGGATGGCGACGATGTTGCCGGGGGTACGGCCCAGCATCTGCTGCGCCTCGGTGCCCACCTTGAGCAGCTTGCCCGTGTTCTTGTCGATGGCCACCACGGAGGGCTCCCGCAGCAGAGTATTCGCGGTACCCAGGTCGATTCCGATATCCTTACTGAACATACCCGCACCTCGAAGTCTTGAAAGCTTTTGTTTTAGTTTATCCCAGAATTTCATGAATAATCCCCTATATTATACCGAAGTATCCGACCTATTTCAACGCTAATTTCCACAAACTTTCTCTATTTCTGGTCTCTCGCCCGGGCCAAGGTGGCGCATACCACCTCTCTGGCCCCCACGGTGCGCAGAATCCTTGCACATTCTGAAATGGTCGCGCCGGTGGTGATCACGTCGTCGATGAGGAGCACCCGTTTGCCCTCCACCAGCTCTGCGTCCACGGCGGTGTAGGCCCCCAGCACATTGGCCCGGCGGGCCGCGTCGCCGTCCAGGCCGGACTGGGCCTCGGTGTTGCGCCCCTTGCGCAGCGTCTCCACCGCCACCTCCCCCAGCTCCAACGCCGCGGCGCTGGCCAGCAGGAACGCCTGGTCGTAGCCCCGCTCCCTCCTCCTCTGGTCGGAGAGGGGCACCCAGGTGATGAGATCCCACCGCCCGTCCAGATGGTCGTGGACGCACTGGGCCACTAAGCGGCCGTATGCCTTGTGGTAGCCCTGCCGCCCTTTGAATTTGTAACGCCGGATGGAATCCCGCACCTGGTCCCGGTAGGCCAGCGGAGAGGCGCACAGGGTGAAAAACTCCCCCGTCTGCTCCGCCTCCGGCCCTGCCAGCCAGGGCAGCTCCCGCTGGCAGCGGGCACAGAAGTCCCGCTCCCCTGAGGCGAGCAGCCGCCCGCAGAACACACATTTGGGCGGGAAGAGCAGATCCAGCAGGACCCCCACCGGCCCGCTCATGACAGCTCCTCGTCCGGAATCGGACCGTGCTCCCGCTCGAAGGCGCGGACGCACTCTTGGATGAGGTGGATGACCTGCCAGTTGAGGGAGCGTCCCTCATACTCCGCAATGTAGACCAGCTTCTTGTGGAGCTGGCTGTCCATGCGGATGCCGAGGTGCTTGTCTCGCTTCATATTGACACCACCTTTCAGGGTGATGGTATCGGTTTGTGCACGCACTTTGCACTTATGCGTGCATATTAAGTTCTTCTTTTTCGCAGCCCAAACGGGGTGGGTGGAACCTCACCCGTTGGCCAGCTGGGCCAGACGCCAGCGCAGGCCGGAGTAGCGCCGCTGCTGGCGGTCGTTGGCGGTCATGTGGGCCACCACGTCCTCGTCCCCCACCAGGATCAGGAGCTCCCTGGCCCGGGTGATGGCGGTGTAGAGCACCCCCCGGGTCAGGAGCATGGGCGCCCCCTCGCACACCGCCAGGATCACCGCCCGGTACTCGCTGCCCTGGGCCTTGTGCACCGTAATGGCGTAGGCGGGCTCCAGCTCCCCCAGCATATCAGGGGTATATTCAACCCGGCGGCCGTCAAAGTCCACCGTGAGGAGCTCGGCCCGGTTGTCCACCTCTACCACCTGGCCGATATCCCCGTTGAACACCCCCATGCCGGAGGTGAGGCCGTCCTTCCAGACCACATCGTAGTTGTTGCGCACCTGCATCACCCGGTCGCCCCGGCGGAATATGTACTCGCCGAAGCGGCGCTCCGGCCGGTCGGGGCCGGGCGGGTTCACCGCCTCCTGGATGGCCCGGTTCAGCGACGCGGTGCCCGCCGTCCGCTTGCGGGTGGGGGAGAGCACCTGGATCTGCTCCGGCGGGATGCCCATGTTGTTGGGCAGCCGGGTCTTCACCAGCTCCACGATGGTCTCCGCCGCCCGGGCCGGCTCCTTGCGGCGGAGGAAGAAGAAGTCGTGCTTGTTGTCCCGCAGGTCGGGCAGCTCCCCCCGGTTGACCCCGTGGGCGCTCTCGGCGGCCTGCCGGAAGATCTCGGTCAGGCGCACCATGGGGATCACCCCGCTGCGGATAAGGTCGGAGAACAGGTTGCCCGGCCCCACGCTGGGCAGCTGGTCGGGGTCGCCCACCAGGATCAGCCGGCACTCCGGCCGCAGGGCGGACAGCAGGCCGTGCATGAGGGTGATATCCACCATGGAGGTCTCGTCCACGATCACCGCGTCGGCCTTCAGCGGGTCGCTTTCATCGTGGGCAAACACCAGCCGGCCGGAGTGGGGGTCGTACTGGGTCTCCAGAAGGCGGTGGATCGTGGTCCCCTCCGCGCCGCACAGCTCCCCCAGCCGCTTGGCGGCCCGCCCCGTGGGGGCGGCCAGGGCGGTCTCCAGCCCCAGGGCATCGAACAGGGCCAGCACTCCACGCAGGGAGGTGGTCTTGCCGGTGCCCGGTCCGCCGGTGAGGAGCATCACCTGGCTGGTGGCGGCCAGCTCCACTGCCTGGCGCTGCTGTGGGGCATAGGTGATGCCCTGCTCGGCCTGGATGCGGTCGATGAGTTCCTCCAGCCCATGGGGGGCCACGATCTCCCCCGCCGCCAGCTCCCACAGCCGGAAGGCCACGTACTGCTCCGCTTCACAAAGGTCGTGGAGGTAGACGGCCTGCTCCCCGGCCACCGGCTCCTCCACCACCTCGCCCCGCTCCAGCAGGGCCTCCAGCGCCTCCTCCAGGGCCTCCTCCCCCACACCGATGAGCTGGGCCGTGGCGGGCAGCAGCTTGCGCCGGGGGAGAAAGGTGTGGCCGTTGTCCAGGTTGTGGGTCAGCTCGAAGAGCAGCCCCGCCTCCAGCCGCTGGGGGTCGTCCCCCTCCATGCCCATAGACAGGGCCAGCGCGTCGGCGTTGGAAAAGTCCACCCCCAGCTCCCGGTCCACCAGCAGATAGGGGTTGCCCCGGATGATCTCCAGGGCCCGGTCGCCGTACTTGCGGTAGAGGGGCATGGCCAGCTGGAGGGGCACCTCATGCTCCCCCAGAAACTCCAGCAGGCGGCGCATGCCCATCTGCTGCCGGAAGTGCTCCCCCATGGCCAGGGCCCGCTTGCGGGTGATGCCCTTGATCTGAGTGAGCCGCTCGGGGTGCTCCTCCAGCACCGTCAGGGCCTCCTCCCCGAACTCCTCCACCATCCGCCGGGCGGTGGCGGCACCG
>ENA-OVFS01001861-OVFS01001861.1-human-gut-metagenome-genome-assembly--contig:-NODE-1861-length-11460-cov-3.338010_pt1 | contig 11460 bp, 10 predicted proteins | sample MGYA00237763_ERZ505405 | MGnify/ENA primary metagenome ERZ505405 (study PRJEB26158, sample SAMN06016401) | human gut metagenome | biome: human gut; feature: ankylosing spondylitis patient; material... | reverse complement strand
AGCTAAATACGGCTTGAATGAGGTGAATGCTTTAAAATGGGAAAATGCAGCGTATCTCTTAAAAACGATTTACGAAGAATTAAAAAGATAAAACAATAACAATTAAAATATTACAGTCATGATCAAACTAACGAATTTACAGAAGATTTACCGTACGAAAGAGATAGAGACAGTCGCGTTGGAAAACGTGAACCTAGAGGTACAGCAAGGCGAGTTTCTCAGCATCATGGGACCCTCCGGATGCGGGAAATCCACCTTGTTGAATATCATGGGCCTGCTGGACTTGCCTACCTCCGGCACGGTCGAGATCAACGGCGTGAACACGGTAGGCATGAGCGACAAGGAGTTGGCCGCTTTCCGTAACAAGCAGTTGGGTTTCGTCTTCCAGAGCTTCCACTTGATCAATTCCCTGAACGTGCTGGACAACGTGGAGCTTCCCTTGCTCTATCGCAAGGTCTCTTCCTCGGAGCGCCGCAAGCTGGCCGAGGCCGTGCTAGAGAAGGTCGGCCTGAGCCACCGTATGCGCCATTTTCCGACGCAGCTTTCCGGCGGTCAATGCCAGCGTGTGGCCATCGCCCGTGCGATCGTAGGTAACCCCGACATCATCCTCGCCGATGAGCCGACCGGTAACTTGGACTCCAAGATGGGTATCGAGGTCATGGACCTGCTCCACCAACTCAACAAGGAGGACGGCCGCACCATCGTAATGGTAACCCACAACGAGGCGCAAGCCAAGCAAACCAGCCGCACCGTGCGCTTCTTCGACGGAAGGCAGGTGCAGTGAGGGTGTCGCATAGGGGGGATCTCCATGTGTGAGGCACCACGGGTGACACCTTGCCTCATAGCTATGAGGTACGATACGTCAAACCTATGAGGTATGACACCTCAAAGCTATGAGGTACGATACCTCAAACGTATGAGGCAAGGTATCACCCGTGGTGTCTCGATACCTCACATCACGGTGAAGGTAAGCGTACCATACCGAGGCTCTTTATAAAGGTGATAAGTCGGGGTGAACTGGGTGCAGACGATGGCTTCCCACTCGCCTGCCCCGAAAGCGAAGCCGGGGACGAAGCAGAGCCGCTGCCCGCTGTTGACGAGCATATCGGCGGCGGGGTAGAAATGCTCATCGCCGGTCTCGACGGAGCGTAGCGTAAGGCCTACCTCGGGAGAGTCGCCCGCCAGCTTCAGCCTATCGCCATAGATGGAGATAAAGGGATGCTCGCCCGCGGGGAGTTGGTTGTAAGGCTCGTCGCTGTCGGACGTACGGGGCTGGATGCGGAGGCTGACGTAGGTGGGGCGGGGCATTGAGTTGTAGGCTAGCTGGTAGGTCTCGTTCACGGCCCGGAGGTTGCCCACCCGCTGCTTCAGTTGCGGCGCGGGGCGCAGGCGTGGGGCGAGCGTATGGCGGTCGGGGTCGAACTTCTCGTACAGGGTCTCGAAAGGCCCGTTCACGGTCAGTTCCGTCCGCCCGAAGCCGAAGTCCACGTTGTAGCCCTCCTCGATGGCGTCGTAGATCTCCCGCTTGAGGAGGTTGAAGGTGGTGATGAGCGTCTCCTTGCGATACTCGCTCCGTTTGTCTACGACACGGGCGGCGATGTCATCGATGCTGAGCGTACGTTGCCATACGACGTTCCCCTTATAGCTCGCGTTACCGGGCAGGTGGCTCTTGCTGATGCGGATGCTCAGCTTGCGAAACGGCTTGGGCAGCTCCGACTTAGGTATTTCTTTATCCATGATCTCGTGGTTTAATGAATGATTGAGTGGCAAAGATAAGAAAGATAACATGAATAGTATTTGGAAATACATGCCAAGCGTATAATAATTACGGAAAGCAGGCGGCAGATACCCATAAGACGAACTAACAAATAATGAACGATGTACAAGGTATACCTTAAACAAGCTTGGGCCTTGATGGGGCAGAATCGCTTCTTCACCGCCGTTTATATCATCGGTACGGGCTTGGCGATCTCGATGGTGATGGCCATAGCGGTGGTCTACCATATCCGGACGGCGAATATCGCCCCGGAGGTGAGCAGGGACCGGATGGGCTACGTATCGAACGTATCGTATGAGTTCAACGGGGGCAAAGGCTCGTTGAACAGCGGTTGCGGGCCCCGGTTCGTGAAGGAGGTCCTCTACGGCCTCGAGACACCCGAGAAAGTGGCGGTCACCACCAACGCCGCCATCATGCCTTATGAGGTGGGGGACATCTTCATCCAAGCGCCGGGTAGCGACGAGTCGCCGAAAGTACAATTGATGGGATGCGACGACGCGTTCTGGCAAGTCTACCATTTCAGCTTCTTGGACGGGAAGCCGTTCGCCAGTGCCGAGTTCCTTTCCGGGATGCCCCGCGTGGTGCTCGACCGTTCCTTGGCACGCCGCCTGCTCGGGCGTACCGAGGTAGCCGGTCAGACCGTCTTGATCAACGATATAGAATATACGGTAAGCGGCGTGGTGGAGGATATATCCGCCGTCGCTTCCGACGTTTACGCCGAGGCGTGGGTACCCTACACCTCGATGGCGAGTATCATGGATACCGCCTTGGAGGAGCGGGAAGGCTCGGTGGGACTGCTGCTCGCCAACTGCCTGCTGCGTGACGCCTCGGACCTTCCGGCCCTCTCCGCCGAGTTGGAGAAGGGAGTAAGACGCTACAACAGCGGCTTGCGGGAGGGACAGGTGAGAGTGGAGCCGCCCTGCTCGTTCGGCGACCAGTTATTGTCGCGGTTGTTCGGGCCGGAGACGTATATCGTCTTGGGCGTCGCCCTCTTCCTCTTCCTGCTAGTCCCGGCGCTGAACCTCTCGGGCCTGAACGCCTCGAGGATGCAAGACCGGGTGTCTGAGCTAGGCGTACGCAAGGCCTTCGGGGCGTCGCGGAAGACGTTGATGGGGCAGGTCTTCTGGGAGAATATGCTGCTGATGTTGCCCGGGGGCATGGCGGGACTGCTGTTCTCGTACGTGCTGGTGTTCGTATTCCGGGGCATCCTTCTTTCCCCCGGTTTGTATCGCATGGGCTCCGGGGCGGGTAATGATATCTTCCTCTCGCCGGGGATGCTGCTGAATATGGAGGTGTTCGCCTACGCGTTCGCTGTCTGCGTGGCGCTGAACCTGCTCTCTTCGATGATACCCGCTTGGCGTACCGTGCGGGTGAGTATAACGGATGCGTTGAACGATAAATAGGATACGGCTATGGTAATACATCTATTAAAGTTGATAAGGTCCCGTTTGGGAGGAAGCTGCTGGATACTGGTGGAACTGCTGGTCGTATTCGTGATCCTGTGGTTCATGATGTACTACTTCGTGGCGCAAGGGATGCTGACGCGGATGCCGGTGGGCTTCAAGCTGGATCGCGTGTACAACGTGACGCTCGCCATACGGCCGTCCGACAGTCCCTCGTTCATCGCCTACGAGGAGGGAAGCGAGGAGCCGGCGCGGAACATCGAGCGTATCGTGGAGCGTATCGAGCGGCATCCTGACGTGGAGGTGGTAGGGCTCTCGTATTATTCGCTGCCTTATACCGACTCGAACATCGGCAGCAGAGTCTTGAAAGACTCGATCAACCAGCGGGTGCGGGCAATGATCGTCTCGCCGGGGTATTTCCGGGTGTTCGGCATTCGCTCCGCTACGGGAGAAAGCCCGGAGAGACTGGGGCAGACCCTGTCGGGGCTTCGGGAGGGGAGGGAGATGATCCTCTCCGCCGATCTGGCGAGCAAGCTATACGGCCATACCGACGTGATCGGGGCCGAGATCTATAATTACAACGATACCGTGCCCTGTCACGTGATAGCGGTTACGGAGCCGGTGCGAAACTCCGAGTACGATTCCCGGAATCAGCATAGTGTCTTCTCTCCACTGGACTTGCGGGGGATGTCTGGCAAGGGCCAGTTGGACGAGAAGGGACTCACGCGGGTACAGATCACGTTCCGCATCCGTCCGGAGGTTTCTACCTCCAACTACGCCGCCAAGTTCCGGAAGGAAATGAGTAGATCCTTGATGGTGGGTAATTACTGGGTATCGGAAGTGAGGGACTACAAAGGGATACGGGCCTTTTACCTCGAGAACTCGGAGCGGACGAGCGCCCATCGGCTGGTATCGGCCATGGGATTGTTCTTCTTGGTGAACGTGTTTCTGGCGGTGATCGGTACGTTCTGGTTTCACGTGAGCCGTCGCCGTTCGGAGTTGGGGCTACGTATGGCGATGGGCTCCACCCGCAAGGGTATAGAGGGGCTGATGATCGGCGAGGGCTTGTTGCTGCTGGCGATCGCTTCCGTGCCGGGCTTGCTGATCTGCCTGAATCTGGCGGTGGCCGATATCGTGCCCTGCGGCGTGATCCGCTTCACGGCCATTAGCCTGCTGACAGGGGGTGTCTTGGCGCTCGTCGTCTTCTTGGCTATCTGGTACCCGGCCCGTAAGGCGGCCCGGCAGGAACCGGCTGACGCGTTACGGTATGACGGATAATAGAAAACAGGTAATACTCGGTTGTAGAGACGAGGCATGCCCCGTCTCCCACCGACTGATAGAATATTTAAATCGAATGAATATGTATAAGATCTACTTAAAACAAGCATGGGCCCTGATCCGGCAAGAACGGCTGTTCAGCTCGGTCTACATCGTGGGAACGGGATTGGCGATCTCGCTGGTGATGGTGCTGTCCATCGTGTTTTACGTGAAAATGGCCTCTATTTATCCGGAGATGGACCGGGACCGGTTGCTGACCGTGAAGAGCGCCACGCTGAAGAATGAGAAAGGGGGAACGAGCAGTAGCCCGGTATCGCCCCGCTTCGTGGAAGAGTGCCTTGCGGGGGTGCCCGGCTTGGAGGCGTTGGCGCTGTGTTGCGATGACGCTGCCTCCGCTTTCGTGCAGCCGGCGGGCAGTCCCGTGCAGGTGCCGGTCGTGAAGATGGGGGTGAACGATGGGTTCTGGAAGGTATTCTCCTTCCGTTTCTTGGAGGGCAAGCCTTTCACCGAGGCCGATTTCCGGTCGGGCATGCCCGTGGCGGTAATCGCCCGCTCGCTGGCCAAGCGGCTTTATGGAGACGGTAGCGCCGTGGGGCAGACCTTAAGCCTCGACTTCATGCCCGTCCGTGTGGTGGGCGTGGTGGATGATGTGTCCTATCTGATGAATCGGGTTTATTCGCAGCTATGGCTTCCGTATACCCTAATGCCCGACCTCGAGGAGCGGTTTCGGGACGCGGAGGCGCATATGCCCGGGCTAGGCCCCTTGAAGGTCTATATGCTCGTGAAGGACAAGGCCGATATCGGCAAGGTGCGGGAGGCGGTGGCGGATAACGTGCGTCGCTTCAACCAATCGTTGAACGTGGATGGTAAACGTGAGTTCTCCCTTCTTGGGCAGCCGGATCGCCATTGGGAGAGTATCTTCCGGTATTGGTCGAACGTGGAGCCGGATATCGTGGGAGACTTGAGCCGTTATGGGGTGATTTTCCTGCTCCTGCTGCTCGTCCCCGCCGTCAGCCTCTCGGGCATGGCCGATTCCCGCATGGAACGGCGTCTGGGCGAGCTGGGCGTGCGGCGTGCTTTCGGGGCTCCCAAGGGGGCGTTGATCGGGCAGGTCTTGATGGAGAACTTCCTGTATACGCTGCTGGGCGGCTTGGTGGGACTGCTATTCTCCTTCCTGCTGGTGACGTTCGCCAGTTCGTGGGTCTTCAAGATCGGCAAGGGGTTTTCGGATGCCGCCCCGGATGGCGTGGACGTATCGCTCTCCATGGGGATGCTGTTCAACCCGTGGGTCTTCTTGATCGCCTTGTGCGTATGTTTCCTGTTAAACCTGATGTCGGCGTTGTGGCCCGCTTGGCGTGCGTCAAGACGGCCTATCGTTGATTCGTTGAACGCTTAAATGGAGGGAAGAAAGATATGTGGAAAATGACTTGGATACAATTGATGAACCGCTGGCGTAGCAACGTGTGGGTGTGCGTGGAGTTGCTGCTCGCCTTTTGCTTGGCGTGGTACATGGTGGATTACTTCTTCGTGGAGATCTATAACCGTAGCCTCCCCTCCGGGCGCGACTACGCCGATGTCTGGCAGGTAGAGATGGGCCTCTTGCCGGAAACCTCCCCCGACTATCGAGCCGCCGAGAGCGATTCGATCGCCATGCAGGAAAATTATGAGCGGATAAAAGACCGCCTGTGCGATTATCCGGGAGTGCAGGCGATGGGCGCGGCCTCGGGCTGTTACTCCACGCCTTATACGGGCTGTTATTACGGTATCGGTTTAGCGAACGCGGCCGATACGAGTAAGCGGGAAGCGGTCATGAGGTATGAGATAGATCCTACCACGGATTTCCTGTCGGTCTTCAACCATTCGTACGCCAAAGACGGCCGTCCGGTATCTACATCCGATTTTGATTGGGGAGACCCTCGCGCTATAGTAACCACCCGGATGGTGGAGCGAAAGGTATTTGGAGAGGCTTCCGCTGTAGGACGTGGGGTAAAAGACCCTTTTGACGAGGAGGGGCCGACTTATATCGTAAAGGGTGTCTTAGAGGATATCAAGCGTTTTGATAATCGTTTACCTCAAGGTGCCGCGTTCTTCGCGATCCGTCCCTCGGTGGAGGAGATCCCCGAGATGAATTATTTCATACGGATCGATCCTGCCGTTGCAGGCCCTCGTTTCGCCGATACGTTCCGGGAGAAGATGAGCCGTGAGCTTCGGGTAGGGAACTTCTACCTGAAACGACTGACCTCCTATGACCGGATCAAGGCCGATACCGATTATTCCTTTGGCGTTACCTACGATTACCGGGTCCGTATGGCGTTGATGGCCTTCTTGGGACTGAATATCCTGCTTTGCGTGATGGGTACGTTCTGGTACCGGGTGCGGATGCGCCGGGGAGAGATCGGGTTGCGCATGGCGATCGGTTCGCCCCGTGAAGAGATACGTAGCCAGATGGCTCGTGAGGGCATATGCCTGTTACTCATGGCTACCCCGCTCGCTTTGTTGATAGAGGCTCAATTCGTGATGGTCGGCTTCTTGGACATCCCCAAAGGGACCTTGCCGGAGCATTACTGGCCGGCGATCCTGCCGCTCCGTTTCTTGCTGGTGAATATCCTGACATGGATACTGCTGGCTATCGTCATCCTGCTCGCCGTCTGGCTCCCCGCCAGCAAGGCCGCCGAGATGGAGCCGGCCGAGGCGCTGCGGTATGACGGATAACAGATAATACCCGGTTGTAGAGACGGGGCGTGCCCCGTCTCCCACCGACTGATAGTATAATTAAATTGAATAAATATGTACAAGATCTATTTGAAACAAGCCTGGGCCTTATTGAAAGAGAACAAGCTCCTTTCCGGAGTCTCTATCTTCGGTACGGCCTTGGCGATTTGCATGATCATGGTGATCGTGATCGTATGGCAGATGCGTACCGCCAATTACGCTCCGGAAGACTATCGGGACCGGATGATGTACGTCAGTGATACCCGTGCCTCCTACAAAGAGAACGAATCTTATAACGATTGCTACCTTCTCGCTTCCCGGGTAGTGAAAGATTGTTTCTATCCCTTGCGCTCTGCCGAGAAGGTCGGCATGGCCTATCATGGCGTGCAACGCTTGGCGGCAGTGGCGGATCATACGGTGGAGTTCAAGTGCGACGTGACCTTTACGGACGCGGCGTTTTGGAATATCTTCAACTTTCGCTTCCTCTCCGGTAAGCCTTATGGCGAGGAAGAAGTACAAAGTGGCATCATGGATGCTGTGGTAAGCGAGTCCGTGGCACGCCGGTTGTATGGCACGACCGAGGTTGTAGGCCGTACCGTCGAGATCAGCTACGTGCCCTATACCATCCGTGCCGTCGTGCGGGATGTCTCCCTGCTAGCCGAGTCTGCCTATGGCGATGTCTGGTTGCCTTATACCACCGACAATTCCCTGTATGATGATAGTTCCGACCGTCTCATCGGGGGCTTCCGTTGTTATATCCTCGCTAGTTCGTCCGCCGATTTTGACGCGATCCACTCCGAGGCCGAGGCGAATATCGCTCGCCTTAACGAATCACAAAGCACGCACCTGCTGAAAATTGGAGGAGGACCCGATACCCATTTGGGCGATTTGGCTCGCGAGGACGCTTTCTCTGAGCCGAATGTACGGGAACTGGTCATGAAATATGTTATCATCGTTCTTGTCCTTTTGCTGATCCCTGCCATCAACATGAGCGGTATCACGCAAAGCCAGATGCGTAAACGTATGGCGGAGATCGGGGTGAGGAAGGCGTTCGGGGCGACACGCTCGGAATTACTGACGCAGGTACTCTACGAGAATCTGTTGCAGACCTTGCTGGGAGGTGTGTTAGGTCTGTTTTTCTCATACGCCTCCGTACTGCTCTTGTCCGATTGGTTGCTGGATACGGGCACGGCATCGATGGGTATCGGTCGCACCTTCGTCAATGCGGAGATGATGTTCAATCCATTGATCTTCCTTTATGCGTTCCTTGCTTGTCTTGCGTTGAACCTGCTGAGCGCCGGCATCCCGGCTTGGCGAGCCTCACGGATGCGTATCATCTCGGCTCTCAACGAGAATGTTCATTAATCTCCCGCGTTGGATGATAGCTATACTAAAATAATAGAAAGATATGATACGACATTTATTACAATTGATCTGGAACCAGCGCAAGCAAAACGCTTGGTTGTGGGCTGAGTTATTGCTGGTCTCGGTCTTCCTTTGGTTCCTTGTGGACTACCTGTATGTGATGGGGCGCACATATACGGCTCCTCTGGGCTTCGATATCCGGCATACGTACAGCATCGTGATCAGCAGCCTCTCGGAAAGAAGCCCGGATTATATCCCGAAGGAGAAGCGGGAGCGGCCGGATGGTGTTCATCTGCTGACGGCGTTGGATCGCATCCGTGCTTATCCCGGCGTGGAATCGGCCTGCCTTACGGATGGGGGGATGCCTTATTATATGGGAAGCCGTAACCTCGTTTGGCGGATTGATACATTGCAGGTGCCCTGCCGCTATGCTTTCGTCACCCCGGAGTTCTTCGACGTGTTCCGTATCTATGATAAGGACGGCAAGACGGCTTCCTTGAAACGGGCCATCGAGGATAACAACTCCATCGTAATCTCCGCCGACGTGGAGACGATGAATCCCGGCCTTTCCCTACTCGGGCAAAAGGCGTACCGGGGGAATGTGACCGACGAGATCGAGGAGACGATCCGTGGTATCAGCGTCCCCATCCGCCGTCATGAGTACACCAAGGCGGAACCCAACGTCTATAGGGCCCTGCGGCTAAGCCGGATGGAGGAAGGATACTATGAGGGGATGATAGATGCCGTGCGACTCTGCGTACGTGTCCGTCCGGATGTCGATAATGCTGATTTCCCCGCACGCTTCCGCAAGGATATGGCCGAACAGCTTCGGCTAGGCAACCTCTATCTGCTAGACGTACAGCCCTTGTCATATATTCGCGACGGCTATATCCGTTCGATCGGCGTAGAGAACGAGGTGAAAACCCGTGTGGCGGTAGCCTGCTTCCTATTGGCGAATATATTCCTCGGCATCATCGGTACCTTCTGGTTCCGTACGGAATATCGCAAAGGCGAGATGGGGCTTAGGATGGCCTTAGGCTCTACCCGCCGTCAGTTGAACTCGATCATGGTGGGAGAGGGTGTCCTATTGCTGGTATTGGCGTTCATCCCGTCCTTAGTCATCAGCTTCAACATCGCCCATATGGATTTGATAGATACCTATCAGCTTCCGTTCACGTGGCTGCGCTTTGCGATTTGCGGAGGGATTACGTTTGTCTTGATCGTCCTCATGATCATCTGTGGCGTATGGTATCCCGCCCGCTCGACAGCCCGCTTGGAGCCAGCGGAGGCGTTGCATTATGAATAAGAGTTAACTTACATATTTCACACATACACACAATTGAAAGCCCGGTCTTGTAGTGATACATGGCCGGGCTGTTTTCGTGCTTGGCAAAAATTCGCGAGTTAAAACGTCATTGACGCATATACCCCATAATGCCCGTCTCCCGCTACCGGGCTGATAGACAGGTTATGTTTCTTTGCGAACGGACGGGTAAAGATATAGGCGCTACCGGCGCCGATAACGGCTCCCGCCGCCACGTCCCACCAATCATGCTTCTTTCCATAGACCCGGCTCCAACCCACGTAGGTAGATACCGCATAAGCCGGAATACCCCATTTCCATCCATAACGCCTTTGGATAAAAGCGGCTCCCGCGAAGGATACGGAGGTATGCATGGATGGGAACGAATGATTATCGCTGAAGTCGGGCCGCTCTTTCTTCACTAGGTATTTCAGCGCATAGGTTACGCCCAATGTCGTAACCCCGGTGAATACGCCTTGTTTCAGCCCTTGCCAATCTTGGGTTGCCAATACGGTCGCTAGACTCGCCACCGGAGTGATAAACACCAATACGTCTCCCGAGGTCCGTACGGCTTTCCGGCTACCGGTCACCTTCAATTCTTGTCCGTTAACGGACAGGCATAGCATGAGCATTGTAATTGCGAAAAGGATATGTCTCATAGATTTAAAATATAGTTGCTATTTTAGGTATAAAAATGATAAACCCGACGATCGCTGCCGCTATCGCCATCAATAATACAGCTCCCGCCGCCAAGTCTTTCGTTCGCTTGATAGCCTCATTATACTCAGGGGAGACCAAATCTGCTAGGGCCTCGATGGATGAATTGACCGCCTCGGCAGCTAATACCGCTCCGATCACGATCGTTACTGCGATCCATTCCATGCGGGAAAGTCCGAATACCACCCCGGCTATAAGTACACAAACTGCCGCGAAACAATGGATCCAAGCGTTATGCTCCTTCGTGATCAATAGCTTGATTCCGTTGAAAGCGAATTTAAAGCTTCTGGCTCTCTTTCGAAGCTTGGAAAATTCTGTAAAAGAAATCTTTTTTATAGGTTCCGGAATATAAATAGGGTACTCGCAGTATTTTCACCCTCAGACCGTACAGTCCCGCATAGCGTCTGCACACATCCTCTGCATTTTGTACCAGCAGAGTCTTACCTGTTGGTACATCATACATTCCCTCTGGTCCTGTCACGTAAAGGAAATGGCTTTGAACCCCTTTCCTGCAGTATTGCAGGATCTTGCGCAGATTCTCTGCTTCCCCTTCCAGTTCTCCATGTAAGGTCAGATAATTAGAAAAGTATACCACAGCTTCAAATTCGTATGTTCTGAAAATATCTCCAAGTTCCAGTTCCGTCCTGGGAAATGGTCTGGAAATAAGTTCCCTTCTCCGGACTGTCTTTATCATTTTATTTCCAAGTACCATTACCTGACATTCTGGAAATGCTTCTTCTACAAATTCTTCTGTCACATAGCCGGTATTCCCGACCAGCAAAACCTTCATATTCTTCTCTCCTGTTATCCTTTAGAATCTCTTCTGTCTGTTTAGGATACCTTATTTCGGTCAAATATCCTATTGACATTTTTACAAAATTTTTTCTGAATTTTATATAGTTTTC